>Ga0182741_1000036_pt1 | contig 226100 bp, 223 predicted proteins | sample eDN5th37CBELigOP_FD_128874 | JGI IMG/M metagenome (GOLD analysis project Ga0182741, IMG submission 128874) | Enriched Organic Plus compost microbial communities from Emeryville, California, USA - eDNA 5th pass 37_C BE-Lig OP (version 2) (version 2) ...
ACCGGGATCGCCTCGAACTCCATGCCGAGGACGGCGCTGATCCGCTCGTGGGTGTAATGCGCCTGCGCAGACGCCACGACCTTCTTGCCGGGCGCCAGCTGACGCGAAACCCACAATGCCTCGAGATTGGCCATCGTCCCGCCACCGGTCAGGTGCCCGAGATGCGTCTCCCAACCGACCATCCGCGCGAGATCGGCGACGGCCTCCTTCTCCATCCGGGAGGAGGCACGCCCGCCGTCCAGCGCGTGGTTGTTCGGGTTGATCCAGAGAGCGAGCGCGTAGGCAAGCCTCGCGACCGGGTGCGGCGGCTTGAGCATCTGCCCCGCGTAAAGCGGATGGAAGTAGGGGAAGTTGTCCTGCATCCGCTCCGCGACCTGACCGAGCACCTGTGCCATCGCGGCCGCGTCGACCGGCGTGCCCTCCGCCAACGGCAGCTCATCGAAACCGCCTCCCAACCGTTCGAGCATTTCCTGGAGCAGGGGCAATGTCTCCGTCTCCAGCACGGTTCTCGTCACGTCGCTCACCGCCAGTCCCCTCCTGTGCCACACGGGCGGCACATCACATCAGAATCGCCATGCAGTTATCGTCACATTCCCGACGGATCGTGTCCACAGAAATCGTGCTGTTGGTTCAGGCGCACCGATCTGTGTCTCGAACCGGTCGCACATTGAACAGATAGTGAAGCGAATCGTGGGGATTGCCCTTCTATTCCCACTTCGGCACACTGGCTACGGGTCCGAACCAAATCACCAACATCTTCAACTGCCGCTGCACCGATTCCATGGAGCGATCAACGGCAGTGAAAGGACCAGCGAATGTCCCCAGGCATCGGCACAACGACGTTCTTTCGCGCATTGGCGAGCGCAGAATTGGCAACAAGCAACGAAGCGTGGCCTGACGCCGCCGTACAGTGGGAAGAAATCACTGCAGCGAACCCGGTCAATGGTCACTACTGGTCACGGCTCGCCGAGGCGCGCGAAAAGCTGGGAGACGAGCACGGGGCGATCGCTGCGTATGAGCATGTATTCGAGCTCCGCAACGGGTTCCCGGCGGAAACGGCCTACAAGATCGCGCGGTGTCAGGCACGACTCGGCAATGTTGACGAAGCGCTTCGTTGGTTGAAACGGTCGTGGGAACTGGGGCTTCGGGATGTAGCCGGCGCCAGGGAAGACGATGACCTGGCGCCTCTTCGTTCGACAACACAATTCCGCGAGCTATTCGGTATCGCAGACGTCGAGGAGATGGAGCGTATCGAGGGATGGCGCTTCGACCTGAACTTCCTGGCGCGTGAGATCAAGCGTCGGGCATTTGCACCGTTCCAGTATCAATCCGAAGCCACCTTCGACGCCGCCGTCGAATCACTCCTGGAGGCGATCCCCGACCTTACCGACGCGCAAATCATCATCGAGATGACCCGATTGATCATGCCGCTCGGGGATGGGCACGCCCGGATCCGCACACCGAAGGACCGCAGCGACCTGCAGCGAGCCGCACCTGTGCAGATGTATCTCTTCGAGGAGGGTCTGTACATCGTCGCGGCAGCACCTCGGCACAGGGACCTGATCGGCACTCGTGTGGTCAGGATCGGTGACCGCACGACGGACGACGTCATGCAGACGGTCAGCGAGATCATTCCTCGCGATAACGACAACACTTACTGGGTAAAGGAAAACGTCCCCCTCATGCTGCGGGAGTTCCCCATCCTCCACGCCCTCGGGGTCATCGAAGATCCTGAACAGGCGTCACTCACGATCGAGGATCGTGACGGCGCGACCCGAACCGTCTCGATCGCCGCCGATGCCGAGGAACCAGCCTGGGAATTGCGGTGGGCCATCCCCTTCCCGAAAGGCTGGATTTCCCTTCAGGCGATGGACGGAAACCCCCTGCCTCCCTCCTTACGGAATGCGCATATCCCCTATTGGTTCGAGTACCTGGCTGAGCATCGTACCGTCTATTTCCAGTTCAACAGCGTGCGAAACGCACCCGGCGAGACCCTCGGGGATTTCACCGAACGACTCTTTGGGTTCATCGAAGCACAGGATGTCGAAAAGCTCGTCGTAGACATGCGATGGAATGACGGAGGCAATACGATCCTCGAGCTCCCGCTCCTCCGCAGGATCGTGGGCGATCCGAAGATCAATCGACGTGGCGCCCTGTTCATCATCATCGGACGCCGGACCTTCTCAGCCGCGCAAAACGGGGTCAATTTCCTGGACATGCACAGTGAAGCCATCTTTGTGGGCGAACCAACCGGATCCAGCCCATCGTTCATTGGCGAGACCGCGATGTTCGAGCTCCCCTATAGCAAGGTGGAAGTCAATGTCTCCGACCTCCACTGGGTCGGGACATGGCCCGGGGATTACCGGCGGTGGATTGCGCCGACGCTTCTCACACCTCCGACATTTGCGGCATACCGCGCCAACCGTGACGAGGCGATGGAGACGATTCTCGCCTACAACGAATATCTTCCCGGCGGATGATCCCCGCGTCCGCGGTCACCCCCCGGGGCATTGACGCCCGGACGGGCACCGCCTACAATCGCCTCCAACAACTGAATGCCTTATCCAGAGAGGTGGAGGGAATCGGCCCTGTGAAGCCCGGCAGCCTGCGATGCGTCCCGCAAAGGATCGACGCGTAAGGTGCCAACTCCGGCAGAGCGATCTGCGAGATAAGGGATCAGCGATACGCGCATGCTGTCGCCCCCTGTTTCCGCAGGGGGTGTTTTTCATCCCCGGCAGGAAGCATCGGACTACCCCGATGCAACCATGATTCGGTCCGCCCCCTCCCCCGCTCTGGCAAACGACCATTCGGAAGCGAGCGCGGACCGCCCATGAGCCAGGACAGCGACCACACCACAAACGAGACGACCAACGAGAACATGCGCCGGCATCTCCATGTCGTCCCGGCCTACCGGCCGACGACGGACGGCGTGATGCGCCTGGCCCACCTCGGCCCGGTCGATCTCGAGCTCGGCGGGCACCTGCCGGACGTTACCCTCGCCTACCGCACCTGGGGCACGCTGAACGACGCCGGCGACAACGCCGTCATCATCCTCCACGCGCTGACCGGCGATAGCCTCGCGGCCGGAGACGGCGGTTGGTGGGAGCCGGTCATCGGCCCGGGCGGACCGATCGACACGAACACGCATTTCGTCCTGTGCGCCAACATCCTCGGCGGATGCCAGGGCAGCACCGGACCGGCATCCCGCGATCCTGAAGGGCGCCACTGGGGCGCGCGCTTCCCGCACATCACGATCGGGGACATCGTCGCCACCCAGCGCCGCCTGGTCGAGAAACTCGGAATCACGAAGCTGGTCGCGATCGGCGGCTCCATCGGCGGCTTCCAGGCGCTGGAATGGGCAACCCGACACGCCGACATGACGATCGGCACCGCGGCAATCGCCGCCAGCGGCGCGCTCAATGCCCTCGGGATCGCTATTCATGGCGAGGTTGGCCGTCGCGCGATCATGGCCGACCCCGACTGGCGCAACGGGAACTATCTCGAGGAGGGGACCTTCCCGGAGCAGGGTCTCGCAATCGCCCGCATGGCCGCGATGACGACCTACCACAGCCGCCAGAGCCTCGGAAGCCGATTCGGCCGGAACACGGCGGTTCGCCCTCCGCTGTACCAGCCGTTCGGCACGACGTTCGACGTCGAGGGCTACCTGCACTACCACGGCCGCGCGCTCGTCCAGCGCTTCGACGCGAACAGCTACCTCTACCTCACCCGTGCGATGGACATGTACGACGTCGGTCGGGACGGCGGCGACGAGTACTGGTTCGATCGCATCTCCGCGCCGCTCCTGCTCGTCGGCATTTCTTCCGACTGGCTCTTCCCGCCGGACGACATCGAGCTGCTCGCAAGCCGCATCCGCGACCGCGGCAAGGACGTAACCTACGCCCTCATAGACTCGCCGAACGGGCACGACAGCTTCCTCAAGGACTGGAACGATCTCAACCCGATCGTCGCGGATTTCATGCGGTCGCTCGATCAGCAGGGCACGATCGCCACGTCCGGGGCAGCATCCCAATGACGATCCGCTTGCGACATCGTCGCCGGGCCCGGGACGGCTTGATGTGTACCGCCTCGGGTGGAAATCCGTACCGCCGGACCTTGTGTCCGGCGCCGCAGACAAGCTGCGGAGGTACGAAGGGCCTCTAATCGGGGATCTCCGGACAGGTCGTCCGGGGTAACGACACAAAACTCCACGGGAGATACGACCAATGAGCGACAACACCAACCAGTTCGGATTCGAGACCGCCGCGCTTCACGCCGGCCAGGAGCCGGATCCGGTAACCGGCTCTCGCGCCGTGCCGATCTACCAGACCACTTCGTACCAGTTCAACGACACCTCGCACGCCGCCGACCTCTTCGGGCTTCGCGCTTTCGGAAACATCTACACGCGGCTGATGAACCCGACGACCGATGTTCTCGAGAAGCGCATCGCCGAGCTTGAAGGTGGTGCCGCCGCCGTCGCCGTGTCGTCCGGCCAGTCGGCGACCAGCCTCGCGATCTGGACGCTCGCCAAGGCCGGTGATGAGATCGTCTCGACCACCAGCCTCTACGGCGGCACCTACAACCTGTTCCACTACACGCTGCCGCGGTTCGGCATCACCGTGAAGTTCGTCGACGGAACGCCGGAAGCCATCAAGGCCGCGATCACTGACAAGACCAGGGCGGTCTACTCCGAGACCGTCGGCAACCCGGACCTGAAGACCTTCGATATCCGCGCCGTCGCGGACGTTGCCCACGAGGCGGGCGTCCCGCTCATCCTCGACAACACGATCCCCTCACCGGCGCTAATCCGCCCGATCGATCATGGCGCGGACATCATCGTGCACTCACTGACCAAGTTCATCGGCGGCCATGGCACCTCCCTCGGCGGCATCATCGTCGACTCCGGCAACTTCGACTGGTCGACAGCGCCCCGCTTCAAGGAGGACTTCGTCGATCCGGACCCGAGCTACCACGGCCTGAGCTTCAGCGAGGCATTCGGCAACCTCGCCTTCGCCATCAAGGTCCGGACGCAGGGCCTGCGCGACATCGGCCCGGCGCTCAGCCCGTTCAACGCCTGGCAGATCCTGCAGGGCGTCGAGACGCTGCCGCTCCGCATGGAGCGCCATAGCCAGAATGCAGCGAAGGTCGTCGCATTCCTCGCCAACCACCCGAAGGTGGAATGGGTCTCCTATCCGGGCCTCGAGAGCCATTCCGACCACGAGATCGCGAAGAAGTACTGGAAGGACGGCAACTTCGGCGCCATCATCGGCTTCGGCGTCAAGGGCGGCGCAGAGGCCGGGCGGAAAGTCGTCGAGGGTGTGAAGCTCCTGTCTCACCTGGCGAATATCGGCGATGCCAAGTCGCTGATCATCCACCCGGCGACCACGACGCACTCCCAGCTAACCGAAGAAGAGCTCCTCAGCACCGGGGTCACGCCCGACTTCCTGCGCCTCTCGATTGGCCTGGAGACGTCCGGCGACATCATCAAGGATCTGGAGCAGGCGCTCGACCAGATCTAGCGTTCCGTATCACCTCGGCACAGACGAAAAGGGCTCCGGGAAAACCTCCCGGAGCCCTTTTTCATCAAGAGCGAAACCTTTTCCGCTCCCGAACGTTCTCATATGTAGAAGGGACCTGCCAAACACCGTATCGACGCACGCGAACCCTCTCGCGCGTGGATGCGACAGAGAGGCAGGAGGCGCAACGGGACGACGCACCTGCGCTGCCGCCCCATGTCAAAGGTCGTTGAAAATGCACTAAAGAGAATCCTTTGACCCTGCGTGGCATCAGTTATGCGAAAACACATGACTGAAGGACGTATTCGGTGATTCGTCACCGGCGCGACCGTAATAACGCCCCCGGGAACCGCCCGGGAGACACGCGGTATGTTGGTGTGACAGGAGGAACGAGAAGCGATGGTCTTTGGCGATGTGGTGCGCCATCGACTGCCAAGCAACAACCTCTTCCTGGCAACCCGATAGCCTTCCTTTCTTCCCCCTACGGCAAAGCGCCCCGGTTCGATCCCAGCCAATCGAACATCCACGGGGCGCTTTGCTGTGTCACCCAAACTACAGTGGCGGCGCCAGGCGATACACCCCGCCGCTATACAAATCCGCGAGGTAGAGGTTTCCGGCGTCGTCCTCGCCAAAACCGGCGATCCCCAGCTCCGTCTCGATCGGGTCGGACATGGTCCAGCCGCCTTCGCCGTCCGGGAAGCCTCCCCACATCAACCCGGAGCAGAAGTCGGCGAAGATGTACACGCCCTGTAAGTCCGGCATCTCCTCCCCGCGATAGACGTAGCCCCCGGTTACCGAGCACCCGCCGACGTCATGCGTGTATTCCATGACCGGCAATGTGTAGAGCGACGGATCGCACCCCGGAACGTAGCAGGATGTGCCTTCAGTCGGCACCCATCCATAGTTGACACCGGCCTCCGTTCCGTCCACGCGATTGATCTCCTCGATCGCGTCCTGCCCGACGTCCGCGATCCAGAGATCGCCGGTCTCGCGGTCGAAGCTGAATCGCCACGGATTCCGGAGCCCGTATGCCCAGATCTCCGGCAGCGCGCCCTCCTCGTCAACGAACGGGTTGTCGTCCGGCACGGCATAGGTCTGCCCCTCGGGAACGAACTCCGGGGCAACCTCGATCCGTAGCATCTTCCCGAGCCATGTGTCGAGCCGCTGGGCGTTGCCCTGCGGATCACCGCCCGAGCCACCGTCACCGAGACCGATATAGAGGTAATTGTCCGGCCCGAAGGCGAGATGACCGCCGTTGTGGTTCGGGTACGGCTGCTCCTGCCGCAGGATCACCTCTTCGCTGGCTGGGTCGGCAACGTTCGGATCGTCCGTCACGGAAAAGCGCGAGACCATCGTGTTGCCATCGAGGTATGTGTAGTTCACGTAGAACAGGCCGGATTCCGCGTAATCCGGCGCGAACGCAAGGCCGAGGAGCCCCTGCTCGTAGCCACCCGATCCGACACGGTCGGTGATGTCGAGGAATGGGGTCTCGACGACCGCGCCTTCCTGGATAATCCGGATCGTGCCACCCTTCTCCACGACAAAGAGGCGACCGGACCCGTCACCCGCATCGACCACCGCCAACGGCTCGGAGAATCCATCGGCGACCAGCTCCAGGCCAACGTCGAACGCCGGCGTGTCCTGCGCGGACAACGGAGCGGCGGCAAACGACGTGAGGAAGACGATCGCGCTGATCAGGAGACGGAGAAGGAAGACCCGATGCGACATATGGAGGTCCTTTCCAGGCGGCGTTCCGTTGGACAGTACTTCCACGATATCGCATCGGGTTCATTGTGTGCCGACGGATCGTCAGGCAGGTTCGATGATCGCTCCCTGCTCGACACGCGTCTGGTCGACCGGCTCACCGTTCACCAGAACATCCGTGAACTCCATCGGTAGCCCGATCGTATCCGGGTCCATCATGTCCGCACCGGATTGCAAGTGGATATGGACGTGCGGCTCCGAGGAGTTCCCCGAATTGCCGGTCAGGCCCACGAGGTCACCCGCCGAAACCGTATCGCCTTCCGAGACGGCAATCGACCCGGGAATGAAGTGCGCCATCACGACGTACTCTCCGTCAGCGACCTCGATCACGATGTGGTTCCCCGCAGGATGCACATCCGAACCCGCTTCGAGCATGACTCCCGGCGTGGCGTCCGGATACTCATCGACAACGGTCACGATCGTGCCATCCGCGGGCGCGTATTGCGGCTGGCCGTAACAATGGTAGTCCTCGTTCCGCGTGCCGTCGCCGGAATAGGTCGCGCCGTCCCGCCAGATCACGATGTCATGCGCGTACCGCTGCTGCGGGACCGGCGAGTGGTAGTTGAGGAATTCTGACTCCCCGCCCCAGATCACCATCCAGGCACCGTCGAAGGGGAGCCGGAACGTCGTCGCGACATCAACTTCGGCAGCCGGATCCGGTGGCAAGGGCACCTGCATGACCGGTGTGAGGCCAGAAACCAGCATGTCCGCATTGAATCCGGAATTGATGACAAGGAGCATGTCGCCCCACTCGTAGACGGCACCGTAGCTGGACGCTCCCATCGATGGACCGAGGGGCAGCGCGCGCTCATCCACCAATTCCCCGATCGGACGCTCTGCCTCGAACCGGACATCCGTCAGCGGGTGATCGTCCAGGCCCTGCTCCGGGATGGAGATCGTCGCGGCCAGATCCGCTGCTGTGCCGGTGAAGGTCACCTCGATCCCCAACGTGGAGGAGCCGAACATGATGTCCCCGGTCCAGCGACCGCTCGGGACATCGCCTGTCTGCGCTTCGTCAGGCACCAGGCGGAAGGCCGCCGGGGAACCCTGATGGAAGAACCCGGAAATCTCGTCGCCCGAGAAGTGACCCACATGGTACGCGCCTGACTCGGCAAGCGAGAACGAGACGATATTGGTGGTCAGATCCGCCATCATCTCCTGCGCGGTGGTATCGCCCAGGGCGTCGGCGACAGTCTCGCTGAGCATGCCCCTGAACGTATCCTCATCCCCGGAGATCAAGGCGTCCGTCACGGCGCGACCGGCCGACATCAGCTCATCCACGGCAGCCTGGTAATCGGCCAGGATCTCGTCGGTAGATGGCGGGGGAGTCGCTGCGGCGACCGGCGACGCTACCGGGGAGGCGGCAACCGCCGTCGCGTCCCCATCCTGCGCCGGCGCCTCGCCCGGCTGGAACAGGAGTCCGCTGATCAGGCCGGAACCCGGCTCCACCACAACGTAGATACGAAGAGCAAGGCCAGTGTTCCCGAGGACATCGACTTGCGCCTGCTGCCCGTCAGGCGCGACCTCCACCCCGGTCACCTCGACGCCGCGGAGCTCGGCGCGGAGGCTCTCGACGATCTGCACCACCTGGGTTGCGGGAACCTCGGCGAGGAAATCCTCGTTGAAGTGCCCGGCAACCTCGTCTTCCGTCACATCAGCATCGGGGTCGTTCAGCAGCCCCAGAACCCACTCGACCTGATCGCGGAGCGGCCCCGCAGGGATGCTATCGAGGGCGTCCTGCGCGAGGGCGCGAAGGACAGGCGTGATTCCAAGGACGGCAGCGCCCATCGTTCCGGCGAATCGTCGTCGGGACAGCGTCATGAGTCTTTCTCCTGTATGGGGGTTGGCCGGGCGCCCCGGCCCGCGAGGGACCTAGGATGTCATCCGTTGCCAGATCAGCGAGCCGATCATGCTGACACCGAAGACGAAGCCCATGAGGGAATACGGGCCGGGATTGCCATTGGTCGCGATCTCGTACACGAACATGACAATCACCACTACGGCCAGCACATTCGCCGCGAAGTACACGGCTTTCTGCAGCATCTGCTCGTAGCGCTCGTCGGCGGGCTCGCCGCGCAGGACCTGGACCACATCGACCCGTTGCCCGCGCCACAGGAGCGCGACGTAGCCCAGCATGATCGCCAGCATCGCCGCGCCAAGCCCCGGCTGGCCCGCGTAGGCGGCAGCACCGAAGATCACGAGGCCGATGACGATACCGAATACGACGGTCCCGTTACGCCAACCTGGTGTGCGTTCGATCGTCTTCATCGAGCTGGAAAACCTCTTCAACGGACGCTCGGAAGAACCGGGCGATCAGCAATGCCAGCGGCAACGAAGGCGTGTATTTCCCGGTTTCGATCGCGTTGACGGTTTGTCGCGAGACCCCCAGGTTCTGGGCAAGCTCGGCCTGGGACAGTCCGGCGGCCAACCGCATGGCACGCACCTGCGTGCGAACTTTGGCGTCCATCGGGTTCCAGCCTAACGAGCGACGACACCGATGTCAAGCGAGCTTGACATCGGCAGGTATTTCCAGTGTCAGGAGGATCCTCGTGAGAGCGTGAAGAGCATCATGACGAGGTAGACGAGACCGACGCAGCCCGTGACCACGCCGTACCAGCCGAATTCGAACAGGGACAGGAGGTCCATGAGCGGGAATGACGCCGCCACGATCGCGAGCAACGCGGTCGCAAGGAGGACGAGGAGTGTCTTCGAGGTGTCGAACGAGCTGGTCAGGCTGCGGCCCCACAGGATGGCGACGATATTGACCCCGGCCCGACCCCAGATGACGAGCGCCCACGCCACAAGCAGGATCACCACCGCCAGGCCGAGTCGGGAGCTTCCGTCATAAGCCGCGCTGAAGAACAGCATCACGCCGATGAACGCGCCCAGCACCACGGCCCATGTCACGAGATCACCGGGATCGCGCCGGCGCGTGCGGAAGTCACGCGCCCGTTCATCCCGTATCTCCATCCGTCGTTTTCGATCGTCCATGGCCCCTCGCGAATAGGTGTCTCAAGCCACATTTGCCGGTTGCGTCCTGTCGGCACGACATGCGTAGTCTCGCATCATGCGCGCAAGACATCGACCGCGATGCCAGTCGGGCCCTTTAGCCCTCTTTTGTGACAGGAAACGACGACTGCCCCAAACACACGACCAGGGGCAGTCGTCGCTCATCAGCCCGATGGTTGGGCGCTACGTCACCTGGACCGGCCGCGACACCGCGAGGATGTTCCCCTCAGCGTCCAGGGCCTCAACGGCGACCCATGCCTGAACGCCGTCCACTTCGATCGCGGTTTCGAAACCGGTCTTCTCCGCCGTCGTTACGGGTTCCAGATCGTTCTCGCCGGACCCGGTCAACACCCGCCACTCGGCAACGCCGGGCGCGCCGTTCCAGCTGACGAAGACCGTCGGCGCGCCCGTGTCGTCCGTCTCGACAACGACATCGGGCAACGAAGCCGGTATGCCGGTCCACTCGTGCCGATATGCCCGGTACGACTGGCCGCCCTCAGGCAGCTGCGCGTGCCAGATCACTTCGCCATCCGCCGTGGCTTCTGACATGTCGACGAGTGGCCCCCAACCAAGGAACACGTTGCCGTTTGGCAGGAGCTGCATATTCGCCTGGTTGTGGGAGGTCCCTCCGGTCGGGTGCGGATATTCCATGGCGACCGTCGCCGTCATGGCGTCATAGTCGAGCTGCAGGCCCAACCCGCGCGAGACGATGCCGGATTCCGCGTTGGCGGTGCCGTTATCGAACAGGGTGACGAGTCCGTCGCCATGCGACTGGGCGTCGTGCTGCTTGGCGAACTCGGCCCCCTCGCCCATCTCGAAATCGCTCCGCTTCCCGTTCAGGCGCCAGATCACCTCGCTCGTCTCGCGGTCGACCAGGACGAGCGAGTGCGCGTGACGCAGGGAAAGGAGGTAGTTCCCATCGGGATCCTCGCTGATCGAATTCATGTGTACGTAGTCGTAGAGCCGGGCGGGATCCTCGGGGATCGCCTGGTAGGACTCGTCGATGTCGATGTGGTCCAACGCGTGCCACTCGAAAAGGACACGGCCCGTTTCGATCTCCACCTCGAGGACGACCTGGTCCAGTACACCGTCATTCGCCGCACCGCCCTGGGCCGTGAGGTCCCATTCGACGGGCGCGTAGATCCCGAACAGCGCGGTGTCACGCGAGGTAATCCGGAATTCATGATGGTCGCCGCCCTGGAAACCGTTCGGGACCTGGATCGTATGGATGACCTCATACGCGGCATTGGCGATCAGGTAATGGCCGACGCCATACCCGGTTGGCTTCGCGCCCTCCCACCAGGTCAGTACCGGCTGGCCGCGATACTCGCTGACCCGGAAGTCCATCGACTCGCTGAGATCCGGCTCGGGCTTGTGGAACCAGACCGGCTCGCCGGTGTTGTCGATGATCAGGGAGCCGCTATGGCCGTTCTCCATGCGTGGCGAAAGAAAGACGTAGCCCGGCGCGGTACCACCCGTATCGGTCACGATATTGATGACCGGTGGCCGGATATCCGGCCGGCTGCGGAAGATATGCGGATCGACGAGCGGCGCGTTCTCCTCGCGCTCGGCCGGAGGTGTTGCGGGCAGCAGGGGCACCGACACCGTGAAGACAAGCGCGCCATCACCGTCATCGGTCAGCGGGATATCCGCGGTGACCGTTACCTCTTCGCCCGGTGCGAACGGCCGGTCAGGGACATAGCTCGCGCCACGACCATCCCCGTGCGGCATGATCACGCCGGAATGCCCCCCGCTCTCCGAGGCGGACACGCGGACGTTCCCCAGGATCGCTGCCGTGACGCCCCGGAACGAGATCTCCGTTCCCGGCGACGCCGTCACGGTGCCATGCGACGGATACGTACGAAGCCGCCGACCTTCCGGAACAGGCGACCCGAGTGGCTCCGGCGACGCCTCCTGCGCCGCACCGGCACGGAAGCCTCCCTGCAGCAGGACGCCCGCTCCCGCAGCCTGGACAAGCTGACGGCGACTCAAACGGTTCAGACTGGTGCCCGTGGCACCCTGACGATGGTTCATCTCGCGCACTCTCCTCGCATACCGCGCACCCCTCTGGTGATGACGGACGGCGGCAACGCTACGATGTACGAACCCGAAACTTTCCGGCTGATGTCGCACGAAATGTGCCGATACAGACGTCGCGGAACGGAAACAGGGCGCCCGGCGAATCGCCAGACGCCCCGTGCATTGGAGGTGCTCTCGAATGTTATCGCAAGACGCGATCGGCCGCGGCCTCACCGGCGGCGATGACATCCGGGATGCCGACGCCGCGCAACATGTTGCCAGCAACCGCCAGCCCCGGGACGCGCCCGACGCCCGACTCGATGCGCGCCACACGATCGAGATGGCCGAGCGTGTACTGCGGGCTCGCGTTCTCGCAGCGGAACACGCGCGCCAGCACGGGCTCACCCTCGATCCCGCTGATGTGGCGCAACTCCTCGCGAAGCACGTCGACAAGCTCGTCATCCGATCGCTGCAGGATCTCCTGCTCGCCGGATCGTCCGACGAACCCGCGCACGAGGAAGTGGCCCTCCGGCGCGCGGCCCGCCCACTTGGACGACATCCACGTCAGCGCCTTCACCTTCCGGCGCTCGGCGCGCGGCACGAGGTAGCCGTGGTTGCGTGGCGCCTTCGCTCGCCCGGTCTCGCGGTAGCCGAGCAGGATCAGCGCGGTCGAGACAACCGGGATCGCCGCCATCGCCGCGGCAGCGTCCGCGTCGAGATCCTGCAGCAGCCGCGCCTGGACATGCGCCGGCGCCGCCAGGATGACGCAATCGAAGACCTGCGCCATCTCCAGCCCGTCCGCATCCTGCGTCACGACAAACCGGCCATCATCCTGCCGCTCGACCCGGGTCACGCGCCGGCGGCGCTGGATGATGCCACCACGCGACTCGATCACGTCGCTCAGCGCATCCGTCAGCTCGTGGATACCGGTCTTGAAGCTCAGGAATCCCTGCTTCGACTGGTGCCCGATGGGCCGCGCCTTCGCCGCTTTGCGCTGGGCCAGGACACCCTTGATCAGCCCGCCGTGCTCCTTCTCCGCCGCACGAAGCTGGGGAAAGGTCGCCGCGAGGCTCAGCTCGGCGCCGCTGCCGGAATAGATCCCGGCCATCAGCGGCTCGATCAGGTGGGCGTAGACATCGCGTCCGAGACGACGGACGATGAACGACTCCAGCGTCTCGTCCTCGTCGCCCTTCCTCGCCGGGAGGACGAAGTCGAGCGCCATCCGCAGCTTGCCCAGCGGCGACACGAGCTTCGTCTTCGCCATCGGGCCGAGCTGCGTCGGGATCAGACCGGTCAGCCCCTCGGGCATCCGGTGCAGCTCGCCGTCACGCAGGAGGTACGAGCCCTTCGTCGCCTCGTTCGTCCACTGGAAGCGGTCCTCCAGGCCAAGCTCTCGCGCCAGCCCGATACCGCGCGGCTTCATGGAGAGGAACGACTCCGGTCCGCCCTCGATGATCCATTCGCCGTCGATCTCGGTGCGGAGGACGCCACCGACGCGATCGGACGCCTCCAGCACGTAGACCTTGAGGTCTTCACCGGACGTCACCAACCGATGGGCGGCGGCGAGCCCGCTGACGCCGCCGCCGACGACCGCGACAGTTCGCGTCACGCAGTCACCCATCCCGCCTCGATCGCCCGATCACGGACGAGGCCCGCCAGACCGGCCATCATCTTCGGGTGATCGTTGACCATCGTGATGCGCTCGAGCTGCATTCCCAGGCCCTCAGCCTGCTCCTTGAACTCGACGTCGATGTCGAAGAGGATCTCGACGTGCTCGCAAACGAAGCCGACCGGGCAGATGAGGACGTGCTTCTGGCCTTCCTTCGCCAGCTGGTCGATGACCACGCTGCCGTCCGGCCCGAGCCACGGATCCTTGGTCATCGCCTCGCTCTGGTACGCCCAGTAGCCCGGGTTGTTCGGGAATCGCTCCTTCATCGCCTCGAACGTGGCGTTGAGGTCGCTCTCGTACGGGTCGTTGTTCTCGCGGATCTTCTCCGGGAGACTGTGCGCCGTGTAGATGATCGGCACCGAGCCACGCACGTCCTCCGGGAACTTCTGCAGCGCCTCGTTGACGCGCTCCTCGAGGGCATCGAGGTATCCGGGCAGCAGGTTCCAACGGTCGATCGAGGTCGTTTCGATCCCGTCCCGCGCGGCCTCGACCGCCCTGTTGTACGCGCCGATCGACATCGCGGAATAGTGCGGCGCCATCACCATCGTGACGGCTCGCTCCACGCCGGCGTCCTTCATCTCGCCCATGGTCTCGGCGATGTACGGGTGCCAGTGGCGCATGCCGAGCCAGACCTTCCAGCGCTCACCCTCGCCAGCCGTCTCGTTCAGCGCCTTCTCGATGCCGTCGGCCTGCGCCTGGGTCAGCTCGAGGATCGGCGAGCGACCGCCAATCTGTTCGTAGCGGTCCTCGACCTCGCGGAAGATCTCTTCCGATGTCGGCCGATGATGCCGCACGTCGAGCAGGTACGGGCGAACGTCTTCCATCTTGTCCGGGCCGCCATAGGCCATGATGAGCAGGTGATGGGTCGGCCTGGAGGTCGATGTGTCGGTCATTGGGAGGAAGCTCCTTGCATGTGGTGGTATGAAACAGGAATGCGGCGCCCCGGCGAGGCCGTGACGTCCGTTAACATGAATAAGGTACCGTATCGGCGGTAGAGAGGGTGTCGGGAGAAATGCGGTATCCCGAACGTTGTTCGGGATACCGCATCGAAAGAATGCGCGCTCCGTGCGCGTGGATGGAGCAGGCCATGGAGCCGGTGGACAGCAAGCGTGCGAAGATCCTCAGCAAGCCGGACCTCGTGACCGCGATCATCGTCGCGATTGTCACTCTCGCGATCAACGCGGCACTGCTGCTGATCCTGTTCTAGGAGGCGCCTCGTCGCGTAGAGCCGGCCACAAGGACCGGCTCACCCCAGCGAAAGGAGCCGGCCACAAGGGCCGGCTCTACGGAATCCCTGGCTAGCGATATACGCGGACGAGGAACCGGCCGCCCTTCTCGATCGCCTGCTTGCCCGCCGTCACGCCCGGACGCCGCTCGTGGTAGGCATTCACCACCACGACCCTGGCCGGCGTCAGCGCCCGCAGGACGACCGTATCGCCGCGCTCCGAGAACGACTCCTTGACCTCCAGCTCGCCCTTCGACTTGATGATCACGTGCTTGAAGAAGTTGATCGGGTCGCTGATGTCGGCATCTTCCATGCCGATCTCCCGCGCGGCCGCCTTCAGCGGCTCCCGGGTGGTCGGCACCACCGTCGCCGCCGCGGAGGCCGGCTCCGGCGCCGGGATCGGCCCCGTCAGCAGGTCGTGACGCCCAACGGAGTCCTCAACCATCTCGAAGATCGGGGTGGCTTCAGTGCCGAACAGCTTGTCACCCTGCTTCACCACGATCGACGAGTTGCTGGTCATCGTCGTCGCTGTCGACAGGCGCTCGGAGAGGCTCTCGCCTCCCCAGGCGACCAGCCCGGCCACCTGGCCGCCGGCCATGTCGATGAGTTGGACCAGCTGCCCCGCCTCGATCTCGAACGAGGCCGCCTCGCCTACGCTGATCTCCCGCGAGAGGATCACCCGATGCCCGACAAGTACATTCGCCATTGATGTGTGCTCTTCCTGCCCGGGAAATACCCCGGTCTCGTCACGATGGAATCCGGAGACGTCTTAGCTCGTCCCATTGTCGCAGGGAACGCCGCGAATGTTCCAACCCACCCGAACGTGAAAGTTCTGTCAAATGACGGGTGCGCTCCCGACGCACGGTGCATACTGCCGGAAGGATATCGCCCTTCGCCAACAGGACGACCACGCCAATGCCAGAATCCGGGTCCTCGCTCCGCACCGTCACACTGCTCGCGTTCAAGCTCGGCTGCACCGCGTTCGGCGGCCCGGCCGCGCACATCGCCATGCTCCGGCAGGACGTCGTCGAGAAGCGCAGGTGGCTGAGCGATCAGCGCTTCCTCGATCTCATCGGCATCACGAACCTCATCCCCGGGCCGAACTCCACCGAGATGGTGATGCACATCGGCAAGGAGCGCGCCGGGAACCGGGGCCTCGTCGCCGCCGGGGCCGCCTTTATCCTCCCGGCCGCATTGATCACCCTGATCTTCGCATGGCTCTATATGGAGTACGGGACAACGACACAGGGAGCATGGGTGCTGCGAGGCATCAAACCCGTCGTCCTCGCCGTCGTGGTCCAGGCCATCTGGAACCTTGGCCGCACCGCGTTCAGGACCGTTCCACTCGCCATCGTCGGGGCGATCGTCTTCGCGCTCTACTTGTTCGGCATAAACGAGATCCTGCTGCTGTTCGGCGGCGCGCTGGTCGTCTTTCTCGGAACCCGGCTTGCCGCGTCTTCCAAGCGTCCTTCAACGTCGTCGTTTATCGCGCCGATCCTGGCCCCGGGCGCGTTCATGGCCCAGGCGGCAGCCGACCCGTCCATCCCCTACACCGGCCTCCGCCTCTTCCTCACATTCCTCAAGATCGGCAGCGTGCTCTACGGCTCCGGCTATGTCCTCGTCGCCTTTATCCGCAACGATTTCGTCGAGCGCCTCGGCTGGCTCACCGAAACGCAGCTGCTCGACGCGGTGGCCGTCGGCCAGTTCACGCCGGGTCCGGTCTTCACGACGGCGACCTTCGTCGGTTACGTCGTTGGTGGCTTCCCCGGCGCGGTGGTGGCGACGCTCGGTATCTTCCTGCCCGCCTTCATCTTCGTCGCGGTCGCGCACTCGCTGATGAACCGGTTGATGGCACTGCCGTGGGTCCGGTCCCTCCTCGATGGCGTCAATGTCGCGGCGATCGGCCTGATGGCGGCAGTCGCCGTGGTCCTCGCGCGCGATGCCGTGGTGAACGTCCTGACGGCGTTGTTGTTCGTGGTCGCGTTCATCTTGCTGATCCGCTTCCGCGTCAACTCGGCGCTGCTCGTGGCCGCAGGCGCGCTCGTCAGCATCGTGTGGGAACTCGCCGCCTGACGCGGCGGCATCAGGCATACTGTTCTGGATACTGACCGACAACAGCACGCCTGGAGGTTCTGGGACGATGGAGAAATGTCCAAACTGTGGCGCGGCCGTTCGCCCGGGCGCCAAATTCTGCACATCCTGCGGCACTCGCCTGCCCGAAACACCTGCCCCATCCTCCCCGACGCCGGCGCAGGAGACACCTGCCGCGTCCGGGAGCACACAGACGGCAACGCCGGCGGCCAAACCAGAACAGGAAACAGCCCAACCGGATCCTTACGCGACCTGGGGCGCGCCGTCCGGCGAAACAGCCACCACCTCGTCCCCCGCTGACCGCTTCGAAGCCGGACTCGATGGCGAGAAGAGCACAACAGGCGATACATCGACGACCGAGGAATCGAGCTCCACCTACAGCGCATCCTCATGGGGACGGCCCGCAACGCCGGAAGAGGAATCCGACGAAGATCGGTTCGCCTCCTGGGCAGCGGCCTACGGCTCGTACCAACCGCCAACGACGGAGTCTGCCGCTGGGAGCACCGAACCGGGCACGGGCGACGCCGCCAATACGTCCACCGAATCCACGCCCGCACCCTCGCCGGAGGTGGTAACAACACAGCCGGCACCGGATTCCGAGGCCCGCAAACGCGCAGTAACCCTCATCGATGAGCTTCGTGAGCTCGTCTGGCAGATCGGGGTCACCGACAAGACGGACGGCGACAAGAACCTCGCCAAGGTCGTCCTCGCCGGCGCGCGCGGCCAATCGAGCGACTTCACCGACCTCAAACGCGCGCTTGACGACGTGAAGGCATCCCCGCGTGACGTCGACGTGCTGGCTGCGCTCAGCAGCAAGGCTGACCGTATCCAGGAGCTGTTGGACAGCCACAACCGGCTGCTCCGCGCGATCGACGAGGCGATCGACGAGCTTCGGTAATCCGGCCGTTTATATGAAGTGATCGAATCCGGGGAGGCTGCGGTGCGCAGCCTCCCCGTCATACTGGGGCTCGCCGATCCAGGCGAATGGCCACAAATCCCCATCCCTGAGGACCATGGCCCGCCACTCCGCGTCCCGAGCCGTTGGGCCGGTGTATCGAATGATCATGACGTCGCCCGTAACGGCGTCCTCGATCGGGTTGGCAGGGATGAAGTGGTCAGCATATGCAAGGCCCGTCGCCGGGGAGACCAAATGCTCCAGACGCCAGTACGCTACCTCCGCCGCGCTCCTGGCGTCCTCCGCAGATTCGGTGAGGAAGAACAGGAATGCGTGCGCGTCGGAATTTCCTGGCGGCACCGGTGTGCTTTGTCCTTCCGGTGACGACGTCGCCCTCAACCCCGCAGTCACGCCAAAGAGCGCCATCCGTGTTTCCGGCATCGGCCCGACAGCAGCATCCGATTCCGCGAAATACTCTTCAACGACCGTCTCCGGGGCTTGACTCTGGATCCTGTCAGACCGGAACCGCTCACCCGGGAGGGCGAAGGCGTTGACGGCGTCTGAGGGCATCACGTCGATCAGCTGTGCGAGATCGGCATCGTCCACCGCCGCCTGTCCTTCCCCGCGTGCCAACGCCATAACGGGCGCCAGGCTGTCGAGGGTCGAGGCGTACACAACGGTGGTCTCGTCCAGGATCGCGACATTGTTCACGACGTATAGGAGCGCGCGCTGCACGGGATTCTGCATGTCCACCTCGCCATCTTCGCCGAGTGTCCAGTACTCTCCGTGCTCATTGGTCTTGCGCTGGTAACCGTTCGCCTCCCAGGTCGCCTGCAACCCCCGTATGTCGATGCCCCCACGATAGAAGCGCAGGGAGTCTGGCAGATCGCCCACTGCCAGCACCTGATGGACATCCAATGGCCGGAACCCGACAAGCTCGACGATGTCCGGACCAGGTTCCTCGCCGGGCATAGCCAGCAAGGTGTAGTCGACGAGCGGATCGAACGTCATCGCCGGACGCGTCAGGGAGAAAAGGTCGTCCTCAGCATACGGATCGGCGATGCCCAGCGCAGCGAACTGGGCGTCCCAGTCCACCCAGTCGAACAAGAGCTCTCCCTGCATGGAATCGTCTGGAAGGCTCGAGAGCAGGTCTCGCAGCCGGTCCCGTGCGTCCGCCAGGTACGTCCCCCCACGCGTTATGGGCGTGGCTGCGGGAGTCTGGGCGTGAAGAGGGATAGAGACGGCGGATGCAATGGTCGCGGCCCCGACGATAGCGGCGCGACGAGAGATACGCTCGGTCGTTGGGTAGCGAATGGTTCTGGTCATACGTACTCCTTCGGATGACGCGGCATGACGTCCTCGATGCTGCGCCCGCAAGGAGCAATCCTCAAAGAACACCGTGATCGCCCATTCGGATTCGTTCGACCGGATAACCAGCCACCGCAGGACATACCTGTCGACCATTACGCGTCCGTGCCCGGAACACGAAACCCGGCCATGGCATCACGCGAAATGGCCCCGGAGGAATTCCTCCGGGGCCACGTTTAGGTGGTTGTGATTATTCCTGCTCGGGCAACCAGGCGAAGGGCCAGACATCGCGCGACATGATCATGCTCGCCGGGCCCGAGAACGTTGCGACCTCCGCGCCGAAGACGACGGTCATGATCGTTCCATCAACTGCATCCTCGACTGGCCGGGATGGAACGAAGACGTCTGAGTACACGAATCCGGTCGTCGGGGACGTCATGTTCTCCAGCCGCCAGTACGCGACCTCCGCGGCGGCCGCCGCGTCGCCTTCCGACCCTGCCAGGAACGACATGAAGGCGATGGCGTTAAGGTTCCCCTCCACCGCCGGGGTCCTGCCTCCCTGCGCCATGTCCGGGGTCATGGCGCCCGCGGTCACCCCGCAGAGGGCGAGATGAAGCTGAGGCATCGGGCCGACGGCGGCATCCGATTCAGCCAGAAGCTCGCTCACGGTGGTAAAGGAATCCATGCCTGGATTTTCGGGAACGATCGTATCCGCCCGGAACGCCTCCCCGGTGAACGCCAGCGCATTCACGGTGTCCATCGGCATGGCGTCGATCAGGGTATTGAGATCCTCGTCGCCAGCGGCCGTGGCATCGTCGGCATCGCGCAACGTCATCACCGAGGCGACGAGATCCAGCGTACCGGCAACGACGATCGTGTCGTCCTCCAGCAAGGCGATGTTGTTGAGCGGCCCAATCCCGAGCGGTACCCCAAGCTGGGGATCCACCTCGCCATTCTCGCCCAGTGTCCAGTAGTCGCCCCATTCGGCGGTCTTGTGCTCGTATCCGGCGGCCTCCCAGGTCGCGCCGAGTTCGGCAAAGGCAACACCGCCCGAGTAGATCGTCACCCAGTCCGGTGCGACGCCTGCGGTCAGGATCTGGTGCACCTCGAGGGCGCTAAACCCCAACGCGTCCCGAACTTCCGGGGCGAGCGAGTACGTGATCAGTGGATCGGTTGACATGAGCGGCCTGGTCGCGGCAACGATCGGCGCATCCTCCGACAGGGGGTCGTCCACGCCAAGCGTGGAGAGCTGGGTCTGCAGATCCACCCAGGAGAAAAGGTCGATCGCGCCCGGCTGCGTGGAGACCATGGAGGACGGCAGCCGGGAGAGCATGTCCCGCAAGCGGTCACGTGCATCGGCCAGGTAGGTTTCTCCCTGCGTGGAACCGACCGGCGTCGCGTCCATCGCCGCCGGCGTCTGCGCGGATGCGCGATGCCTCAGGGCGGTGATGGCGGCCCCGGTCGCCCCGGCGATCATGGCGCGGCGAGAGAGACATGGGTTGACTCGGTCCAGGTCACTGAAATGGATGATTCCCGTCATGATGTGCTCCCGTCGATGTCGTGCTGTGGTGCGGATGCAGGTTGTTGAGCAAGATGCGCGCCTGTCCCTAAGAGGAACGTTCGACCGCGCTATTGGTTCCGCGACCGCTGTATCACACTGCCGAAGGACGGAAGTTTACGGCTCCCAGGGCCACATGACGAACCCGAGGTCCCGTTCCTCGATGATCAGCAGCCAGTCGTCCGGCCCGGCTGGAAGCGTGGCGCGTAGTTCGACGATCCTGCCCTCTTCCCCGACGGCCCATGTCCGGAGGCTGGAGAGATCGATCCGATCCGCGTACGGCAGCCCCGTGACGGGTGACTCCGCCGTCCGGATCGCCCGGTCGGATCGGATCATCGCCGCAACCGCATCCTCCGCGGTCTGGTAGGAGAACACCAGCGAGAATCGTGGCTCGGAATCGCCCGACCCGGCATCCATCGACGCGAGCATCAACGTCGCCTCCGGGAGAGGCGGCGGGCCTTCTGTGGTGACCGGAGTCGTGCTCCCGGTCGTCTCGCGGTTGATCGGGGACGGCGTCGCGATCATCGGGGAACCGGGATCGGCCGCGAGGAGCGATCCCTTCAGGATCACGGCCGTATCGATCCGCTGCGGGTAGGTCGGCCGCGCCAGCAGGGCCGCGATCTCCGGGTTCTCGTCGAGCGACGGCTCGTCGCCCTGGGCAGCACGGATCGCCTGCTCCAGCCGCGCCAGCCGCGACGTGGCGATCAGGGTACCGTCATCGAGCAGCACGACATTGTTCATGTTCCCGAGCGCGGGGCGACTCGCCGGAGCAGAGAGATCGACGGCGTCGCCGGGAAAGAGCGACCAGAGGGTCACGTCCTGGCTGCGGATGGCCTGGTAACCGGAGTCCGCCCATGCGGCCTGCAGCTCGTTCGGGTCGAAATGTCCGCGCATGATGAGCACATAGTCGGGCGCCTGGCCAACCGCGAGCACCTGGTGAACGTCGTGAAGGCCAAAGCCATAGGTATCGACCCACGTGGCATCCGTCGCGCGGGCAGAGAGGACACTCGGGATCGCGAGGTTCTCCAGCTCGTCCTCCCATGCGCCGAACGCGGGGTCATCCAGGCCTCGTGGCGTCTCGACGCCCCTCGCGCGCATCCACGCATCGATATCCGCGTATTCGGCCACGTCGCTCAACGGCAGGCTGTCGTCCGCCAATCGATCGGGTGAGTACCCCAGCATGTTCTCGATCGAGCCGCGCTGGATAGGCAGGACGGTGACGAGATCCTGGGTCGCCACAATCGGACCACCCCCACTGTCAGGCGTCGCGGCCGGCGTGCTCGCGGGCGTGCCAGGACCGGCGGCCACCTCCGTCGGCACCGGCGTCGGGTCAATCGGCGGCTCCTCGTCCCGGACGACGCTGAAAACCCAGAGGATGACGCCGATCGCGGCCGCGATGGCGATGGCAACGACAATCGTGGCGGCGGAGATGCGGCGAGGGGCGCTCATCATGCCGGATTAGTCGGCCTCCACCGGCACCAGTCCCATCGCGGAGGCAAGGTAGGGCGCGGTGACGCTGGCGTCTTTGTGCGCCAGGTCACGCGGCGTCATCGAAGCGACGATCTCGCCGCCCCGGTCGCCGCCTTCCGGCCCCATCTCGATAGCCCAGTCCGCGCGGGCAACGACGTGCATGTTGTGCTCGGCGTTCACGACGGTATTCCCGTCCTCGACGAGCTGATCGAACACGCGCAGCAGCTGCAACACATTGACCGGATGCAGCCCCGCCGCCGGCTCGTCGAGCAGGTAGAGCGTGTCGCCTCGCTCGCTGCGCTGGAGCTCGGTCGCAAGCTTCACGCGCTGCGCCTCGCCACCGGAGAGGTCCGTTGCCGGATGGCCAAGCGTGATGTAGCCGAGCCCGACATCCTGCAGCGCTCGCAGTCCCCGAGCGATCGCGGGGACGTCCTCGAACACCGGGATCGCCCGGTCGACCGTCAGGTCGAGCACCTCGGCGATCGTGTGGCCCTTGTAGGTGATCTCCAGCGTCTCGTCGTTGTATCGGGCCCCGTTGCAGGTCGGGCAGGGGGAGAAATTCTCCGGCATGAACAGCAGCTCGACCTTGATGTACCCTTCGCCCTCGCAGGTCTCGCAGCGACCGCCCTTGACGTTGAACGAGAACCGGCTCGCGCTGTACCGTCGCTTCCTCGCCTCCTCCGTGGATGCGAAGACCTTGCGGATGCCGTCGAACAGCCCCGTATACGTCGCCGGGTTGGAGCGCGGCGAGCGACCGATCGGCTTCTGGCTGATCGTGACCAACCGTCCCGGCGCACCCTCAGCATTCGGGGCACTGTCCGCGATGCTGGCGAGCAACGAGCTCTTTCCGGAGCCCGACACGCCGGTAATCGCGGTGCAGGCGCCGAGCGGCACGTCGACCGAAACGTTCTTCAGGTTGTGCAGGTCGAGCCCGGAGAGGCGGACTGTGCGCCCGACGGGACGCGGTTCCGGGATCTCCGGCGGGCTATCCGGAAACATGAACGGCGCCGTACGGGACGCCTTGACGCCACGCAGCCCTTCGGGCGGCCCGCTGTAGACGATCTCACCGCCATGCTCACCGGCGTCCGGGCCGATATCGACCAGCCACTGCGCACGCCTCGCGATGCCGAGATCATGCTCGACGACGAACAGCGAATTCCCGGTATCCCGTAGATGCAGCAGCGCCTCGAACAGCGCGTCCGCATCGGCCGGGTGCAAACCGGCAGACGGCTCGTCCAGTACATAGACGACACCAAAGAGGCCGGAACGGATTTGCGTCGCGATCCGAAGACGCTGCAGCTCGCCAAGCGAGAGCGTCGTGCTCGGGCGATCGAGGCTCAGGTACCCAAGTCCCAGGCGAACCACACTGTCGATCCGGTCCAGCACATCACGCCCGAGCGAAGCCGCGACCGAGCGCTTCGAGCCACTCCGACCCATCGACCCGCGCCCGTCATCGGCGAGCGCCGCATCGAGCACCTCGACGAGGTCGACCAGCGGCAACGACGTCATCTGCGTGATGTCCCGCCCCTCGAACGTGACCGCCAGCGACTCTGGTCGCAGCCGCTTACCGTGGCAGTCCGGGCAGGTTGAGTCCTCCATGAACGCTTCGAGCCGCTCGCGCTGCTTCGCCGACTCGGTCTTGTTGTAGGTCCGGAAGACGTATTTCTCCACCGATTGCCACGCGCCCTTGTAATCGCGCATCGGCCGCTCTTCGGGCGGGCGGTGAACGGTGAGCACCGGCTCCTCGTCGGTGAAGAGGATCCAGTCACGGTCCTCTTGTGAAAGCTCGCGCCACGGCTTGTCGATGTCGTAGCCCATCTCGCGCAGGAGCTCGCGATAGTTCTTGCTCAACCACGCTCCCGGCCACGCGGCGATTGCGCCCTCACGGATGGAGAGGGACGGGTCAGGCACGAGCAGCGCCTCGCTGGTCGTCCTGGCGATACCGAGACCGTGACAAGTCGGGCAGGCGCCGACGACCGTATTCGGCGAGAAGGCGTCCGAATCGACCTTCTCCGCGCCCTCCGGGTAATCCCCGGCGCGGCTGTAGAGCATCCGGAGCACGTTCGAGATCTGCGTGATCGTCCCCACGGTCGAGCGAACGCTGGTTCCGCCTCGCCCCTGCTTCAAGGCGACGGCCGGCGGTAGTCCCTGGATGTCATCGACGTCCGGCGTCGTCACCTGATCCAGCAAACGCCGCGCATAGGGCGCGACGGATTCGAGGAAACGGCGTTGGGACTCCGCGTAGAGCGTCCCGAAGGCAAGGGATGACTTGCCGGAGCCGGAGACACCGGTGAAGACGACGAAGGCGTCGCGGGGAAGGTCAAGATCGAGATTGCGCAGGTTGTGCTCCCGCGCGCGCCGGACATGGACCTGACCGGGGAAGGCGTTGCTGGACACTGGGTTCACGGATCCTCGCCCCACGACGAAGCCCCGTCGTAGTCACACGAGGCTTCGGACGCGGCGATGCTATTCCTCAACGAAGGCCAGATGGGCCTGGAACGACTGGGCGGAACGATAGGCGGTCGAGACACTCGCACCGGCGTGGATACGCTGGATCGCCTCGCCGAGTAGCTGCGCCACCGAGAGCACGCGAAGCTTGTCGAACTGCTTCTCCGGCCCAAGGTTGATGGTGTTCGTCGTGACGACTTCCTTGATCGGGCTGTCGGTCAGGCGCTGGATCGCCGGACCGGAGAAGACCGGATGGATGCAGCTGGCGTAGACCTCGGTCGCTCCCGCCTCGATGCAGACCTGTGCTGCCTGGGTGATCGAGCCCGCGGTATCGATCTCGTCGTCGACGATGACTGCCTGCTTGCCCTCGACCGAGCCGATCAGGTTCAACATCTCTGTCTTGTCCTGGTTCCCGACGCGACGCTTCTCGATGATCGCCAGCGGACTCTGGAGGATGTCGGCGAAATTACGCGCGCGCTTCGTGTTCCCCAGATCAGGCGAAACGACGACCGGGTTCTCGAGGTGCATCTCGACGAAATACCGCGCTGTCAGGTACATCGCGCTCATCTCATCGACCGGGATGTCGAAGAAGCCCTGGATCTGCCCGGCGTGGAGATCGACCGTCAACACGCGGTCCGCGCCCGCCTCAACGATCAGCTTCGCGACCAGCCGCGCCGTGATCGGCACGCGCGGCTGGTCCTTCTTGTCGGTACGCCCGTACCCGTAGTACGGGATAACGGCAGTGATCCGGCCGGCCGAGGAACGCTTCAGCGTGTCGATCATGATGAGCAGTTCCATGATCGAATCGTTGACCGGCGTCGTGAACGACTGGACCACGAACACATCATCCTGCCGGACGCTGTTGCCGATCCGCACGAAGGTGTTGTCGTTGCTGAACTTGAATACCTCGGCGCGCCCGACCGGAATGCTGAGATAGTCGCAGATCTCCTCGACCAGTCCGGGGTTCGAGTTCCCGCTGAAGACCTGAATCTGCTCCCACGGTCCTGCCATCGATGGTCCTTTCCGCCCGGTTCGGGGCATCTATGCGGGAAACCGTCCCGGTTGGTGATGCGCGGTCGTCTTGGCCACCGCCCTACTGCTCGTCCGTGGCGGCCTGGTCCTCGGCGTCAAGAACCGCCAGCGCCTCGCGGGCCGCCGCCTGCTGCGCCTCGCGCTTGCTACGACCGCGACCGACGCCGTATCGGCGCCCGTCAACCAGCACTGCGACGGTGAACTCCCGCGCATGATCCGGACCTTCCTCGCCGATCGTCTCGTAAGCCGGTTGGTCGAGCCTGCGCTCCTGCACAACCTCCTGAAGACGGCCTTTCGGGTTGGCCGTCTGCTCTTGGGCCAGAATAGCCGTCATATCACGATCGAGAAAGCGATTGATGAACGCCGACGCGGCATCCCGGCCCTGATCGAGATAGATAGCCCCGACCAGCGCCTCGAACGCGCCGCCCAGCATCCGGTCGCGCGCGCTGGTGGTGATTCGCTCGCCCGTCCCGAGGTACAGCCCCTCCGGGATGCGAAGCTCCCTCGCCCACCGCACGAGCGTCTCGGCGCGAACCAGCGCCGCGCGGCTCCGCGTCAGGGTGCCCTCGTCGGCGTCCGGGAACTCGTGGTACAGGCGCTCGCCCGCTACCATGCCGAGGACGGCGTCACCCAGGAATTCCAGCCGTTCGTTCGACTGCAGGATCGCGTCGACCTCCTCCTGCTGAAGCCAGTCGTGCAACACCGAGCGGTGCGTCAGCGCGAGGCGAAACAGCTTCGGGTTGGTAAAACGCAAGCCCATATGCTCGGCGAGCATCTGCTCGAACGACGGGTCCGGCATCCTGAATGGCGTCGGGCCAGAGCGCGAGGATTTTTCAGCTTTGGTCTTGTGAGAGGTCATGAGAAACGGCGATTCCAGGTATTGAGGTTGCGGATGCGGCGCCAGATGCGCCTCACACCGATGTCAGAGAGGAGTATACGCCCCTCGGGTTCGCCGCACGGGCCGGGTGTTTCTACGTGCCGATCTCCGTAATTCTACGGATGCCTTTTCAGGATCACCTACCTAGGGTGTTGCGTGGGTCCGAAAAACATCCACTGCGATCGCCCACCAGGGTGGGCCTGGAGGTTCTATGTTTCGTCGTCGACCTACGACACCCTTGCCACTTCTCATCGCGATGCTCCTCATCGGGGCATTGCTGCCGGGGCACGCCATGGCGCAGGACACCGGCGCGACGTACGACATGATGGTCACTGTCGGGGGAGAAGCGTCCCCGTCGATCCCCGATAACACGGTGAGCCTGTCCTCCCTCAGCGAAGACCAGTCCACCGAATACGCGAACTGCCTGCTCTCCATCAACACCAAGCCGAACGGCTGCTCGCGCGAAGTCCCCGCCAGCTCGACCGTTGTCGCGATGGTCGACGAGTCGACCCTGCCTGAAGGGATTGTGCCGGTCCAGAACCCGATCACCTATATGACGCCCGCCGAGGGATCCGGTATCGGCGATATCAGCTTCGAATTCGTCTGGGCCGACAACGGTGCCCCGGTCGTCGACTACGACCTGCAGCTGATGCTCTCGGGCGACCCCGTGGGAGAGATCACGAACCAGAGCGTCATGGTCACGGTTTTTAATGAAGACCAGAGCCTCACCTACGGAGAATGCTGGTTCGATACCGTCAACAAGCCCGGGGGCTGCTCCGTCGCTGTTCCCGCGAACGCCACGGTGCTGGCGGTCCTCAACGACACCACACTTCCGGCCGGCATCGTCACGGTCGAGACGGCCGTCTGGTACACCACCCCGGCCGAAAAGACTCAGGTCGGCGACATCTGGTTCAAGCTCGTCTATGCCGACGATGACACCGGCGGCGAGGATGACAGTGACGCCCGGGTTCCCGAGGCGCCGGAGGATCCGGAGAGTCCGGAACGACCGGTCAGCAGCCTCCCAAACACCGGGTCGGGCGTGCAGCCCGGTGAGGCGGCGGCCAGCACAGGTATGGCGACACTGTCCTGCATCGCGGTCGGGTTGTCGGTGCTCGCGATCATCGGCTCCGCGCTGGCCCGAACGCGTTCCTAAAACACAGGTTCACCAACTCGTGCAGCGGCGGCAATCCGGCCTGGGATTGCCGCCGCTTGCGATCTCTGCCGCAATTCCTCCTGATTCCGGGCGATTCACGGGTTCCCACATCACGATAACGGAGTACTATGTAACCGCGGTCGCACCCGGGACCGTTCCCAGACATCGTTGGCAGATACACCCATCCAGAAAGAGGTGACCCCATGGCCACTCGACGACGACTCATCCAGGTTTCCGGCGGCGCGCTCGCCGCGGCGGCGCTCGGCCGCAATCTCCAGGTCTACGCGCAGGGCAGCACGCCCGAGGCATCAGGCTCCCCGGTTGTCAGCGCCACGCCGTCCGTGGAAATCGGTGACATCTCCATCCTTCCCCTGAAGGAAGAGGGCAAGCTCATCATCCATACCGATGAGCCCGTCTACGAGCCATGGTTCGTCGACAACGATCCGGCCAATGGCCAGGGCTTCGAGTCCGCCGTCGCCTTCGCGGTCGCCGAGAAGCTCGGCTTCAGCGAGGACCAGGTCGAGTGGGGGCGAACGCCGTTCAACAACTCCTACGCGCCCGGCCCGAAGCCGTTCGACTTCTACATCTGCGACGTCTCCAACACCCCTGAGCGCGCCCGTGCCGTCGGCTTCAGCTACCCGTACAACTCCGTGCCGCTGGTCGTTGTCACCAAGGCGGACAGCCCGGTGATGGAGGCCACGACGCTCGAGGAGCTGGCCCAGTTCAAGTGGGGCACGCAGGTCGGCACGACTTTCCACAGCTATATCGAGGAATACATCCAGCCAGAGCAGGACATCCTCGTCTACGACACCAATGCCGACTCCCTCACTGCGCTGAACAACGACACCGTCGAAGCCGTCGTCCAGACGCTGCAGATCGGTATCTACAACGTCGAGGTCCAGTTCGAGGGTATGGCCCTCGGCGGCCTGCTCCCGGACTCCGACCAGTACACCGCGTTGGTCACGGAACTGGACAGCCCGCTGATCCCGTACCTCGACGCCGCGGTCATCGCCTGCTGGAACGACGGCACGATCCCGTCGCTGCAGGAGGAATACTTGGCGCCGCCGGCAGACCTCCAGGAGTACGAGGGGTAGTTCACGTCAGGAGGGTGCGGGGCGAACACGATCGCCCCGCACCCTTCGTTCCCCGTCATCCTGAGCGAACGCGAAGTACCCTACGCGAAGCGGTGTGGCTAACGCCCTATCCGCCCTGAAGCCAATCGAAGGCGCTTCGCGCCATTGAACGTGCTTCGCACGGAGATTCTTCGCTGCGCTCAGAATGCCAGTGCATTCGAAGTCGCGTTGAGTTGCACCCCTCCCTCTCCCTCAGGAACCATCACCGCATGAGCACCACAGTCCCACATTCCCCGCCCCTCTCTGACGAGGAGATCGCGCGGCTGCTGCAGAAGAAGAGCGCCTGGCGCCAGGCCGAGGTCATCCGCTCGACCCTGATCGCGGTCGTCAGCACCTTCGCGCTGTTCGGCGGCATGGCCTGGCTGATCCAGCAGTCGGAAGGATGGGACGCCGTCCGGCAAGCCTTCTTCAGCCCGCCGGACTTCCGCGAGGCATGGCCGAAGGTTGTCGACGGCTTCAAGCTGAACGTGAAGATGTTCCTGATTGCGGAGCCAATCATCCTCGCCTTCGGCCTCCTGCTCGCCGTCTTGCGACTGAACCGGAACCCGGTGCTCTTTCCGCTCCGCGCCTTCGCCATCGGCTACATCGACCTCTTCCGGGGTATCCCGACCCTGCTGGTGATCATGATGCTGGGCTTCGGCATGCCAGGCCTGCGCATCGACTGGCTCCCGGCCTCGCCGGTCTTCTGGGGCGTGACGGCGATCGTCCTCAGCTCGGCGGCGTACACGGCGGAGACCTTCCGCGCCGGCATCGAGTCGATCCATCCGAGCCAGCGCGCCGCCGCCCGATCGCTTGGCCTCAGCAGCACGCAGGCGTTCGTGCACGTCGTGCTGCCGCAGGGCGTACGGGCCGTTATCCCGCCGCTGCTGAGCGGATTCATCGCGCTGCAGAAGGAGACCGCGCTGGTCAGCACAATCGGCCCGCTGGAGGCGACGCGCCAGGCGCAGATCTACTCCAGCCTGAACTTCAACTACACGAGCTTTCTCGCGGCGGCCATCCTCTTCATCATCATCACGATCCCGCTGACCCGCCTCACCGACTGGTTGCTCCAGCGGTCGGCACGGCTGCGAGAGCTGGGGATGACGGCATGAGTGCACCTCTGATCAGCTACCGCGGCGTCTACAAGGCCTATGGCCAGCACCTCGTGCTGCGGAACATCAACCTCGACGTGCCGGAGCACACCGTGACTTGCCTGATCGGCGCGTCCGGTTGCGGCAAGTCGACGCTGCTACGCTGCACGAACCTGCTGGAAGAGATCCAGCATGGCTCGATCACCCTGCGCGGGCGGGACATCGCCGGGGCACAGGACGACGCCGACGCCATCCGCAAACAGATCGGCATGGTTTTCCAGAGCTACAACCTCTTCCCGCACATGTCGGTGCTGAAGAACATCACGCTCTCTCCAGTGAAGGTGCTCGGCAAGAGCCGGAGCGAGGCGGAAGACCGCGCCCGGGAGCTCCTGGGCCGCTTCGGGCTCGCCGACAAGGCGAACGAATACCCGGATCGCCTTTCCGGCGGGCAGCAGCAGCGCGTCGCGGTCATCCGGGCGCTGGCGATGGAGCCGGATGTGCTCCTGCTGGACGAGATTACCTCGGCGCTCGACCCGGAGATGGTCGGCGAGGTGATGGACATCATCGTCGAACTGAAGTCGCTGGGGATGACGATGATCATGGCGACGCACCAGATGGGCTTCGCCAGCCAGATTGCCGACAACGTCGTCTTCCTCGATCAGGGCATCATCCTCGAGCAAGGTCACCCATCGACCTTCTTCACCAATCCGCAAAACGCGCGGACGAAACAGTTCCTGGAACGCGTGACGAGCGCCTTGTAGACCCGGCCCTCGTACCTACGACCGGTAGCCGGGTTCGGTGCGGGGAAAATCCCGCCCACAAGGAGCGGGTCCACGGATAGATTCTGGCTACCGACTGACCGGCGCCGGCTGCTCCAGAAGCTTCTCGATATCCCCGGCGATCTCCTTTGGGTCCTTCCTCGGGTCGTATCGTTTGACGACGTTCCCCTCGCGATCCACCAGGAACTTGGTGAAGTTCCACTTGATTGCGCTGCCGAGGAAGCCGCCCTGCTCCTTCTTCAGGAACGTGTAGAGCGGTTCCTCGTCCTTGCCGTTGACGTCGATCTTCGCCAACAGCGGGAACGTCACGCCGAAGTTCATCCGGCAGGTCTGCTGGACCTCATCGTCGCTCCCCGGTTCCTGGTTCGCGAACTGGTTGGACGGGAAGCCGAGGACGGTGAAGCCGCGATCCTTGTACGCCTGGTAGAGTTCTTCCAGCCCATCGAATTGAGGCGCAAGACCGCATTTCGTGGCGGTATTGACGATCAGCACCACATCACCTTCGTACTCCCGAAGCGACCGCTCGCTGCCGTCCGCCGTCTTCACCGTGTAGTCGTAGATATTCATGGGTCCCTCGATCCTGGACAAACCTCAACCCATTGTAGAGATTTATAGTGCATATCCGGTGCCAGAACGCAGCGGGTTTTCATCCCGGACCTGATCCGGGCACAATGCGGTAGGTACGAGACCTCGCAACAAGGTGGTCAGGCGAAAGGGATATTCAGATGCGGAGATTTACCCAGGTCGATGTCTTCACCGACGAGTTCATGTACGGCAACCCCGTCGCGGTTGTCCACGACGCGGACGGCATGAGCGACGACGACATGGCTGCGTTCGCCCGCTGGACGAACCTCTCGGAGACGACCTTCCTCCTCACACCCACCACTGACCTTGCCGACTATCGCCTGCGCATCTTCACGCCTGGCGGCGAGCTGCCATTCGCCGGACACCCGACGCTGGGATCGGCGCGCGCCTGGCTGGAGGCCGGGAACACGCCGCGGAAGACTGGCACCCTTCGCCAGGAGTGCGAAGCTGGCCTGATCAACATCAAGCAAGACGGCGACCGCCTCGCCTTCGCAGCGCCGCCGCTGGTCCGCGAAGGGCCGGTCGACATCGCCGTCATGGCCCAGATCACCAAGGCGCTGAAGCTCGACCCGGACGTCATCGAGGCGGCGAACTGGGTCGACAACGGTCCAGGCTGGATCGGCATCCTCCTGCTCGGCGCGGAAGACGTGCTGGAGCTGAAGCCGGATTTCTACCTGCTGGGTGACTACGCGGTCGGTGTCATCGGGCCGTATGAATCCGCCGAAACGCCGACCTACGAGACCCGCGCCTTCGTACCGGGCCTCAGCGTCCCCGAAGACCCGGTCACCGGCAGCCTCGCCGCCGGGTTCGCGACGTGGCTGATCGGCGAAGGGCTCGCCCCGGACCGCTACACGGTGCATCAGGGCACCGCGCTGGACCGTCGCGGCCGCATCCACGTCGCCCGGGAAGACCGCGATATCTGGATCGGCGGTGATACCGTCATCGGGATTCGCGGTGAGGTCGCCCTGTAGGCACAATCGTGACAACGCCCGGATCATTGCCGATCCGGGCGCTCCTCCCTTTACCACGATCTAGACCGCAATCGGGGCAGGGGCCGACTCAGGCGACCCAAGTTGCTGGATGAGGAATTCTTCCCATGTCCGGCGACCTACTGCCCGATCCTCGACAAGATTCGCGCCTTCCCGGAACACGTGCGCGGCCCTACCGGGCATCCGCATCGGCACGATCGGCCGGTACCGGTTGATCTCCCGGAGATAGCGTCGGATGAGGTCGGTCATGCTGTAGACAGCCGGTCCACCCATCGCGTGGACGAGACCGGCCGGGTTTCCGAGCGCAAGGTCCACAAGACGATCTGCGACTTCCTCGGCGTCGATCGGCTGGAACCGGAACCCGGATGGAGCGGGAACCACCGGCATCTTCGCCATACCCGCGACTGCCTTGAACAACAACTGGTGGAACTGGGTTGCGCGGAGCGTCGTCCACGGGATGCCTGACTCCGCGATAATCAGTTCCGAGGCGCGTTTTGCCCCGAAGTAGCCAAACATCATCCGGTCGAGGGTGCCTGTCATGGGGATGCGATCTGCCCCGACGACCGAGATGTAGACGATGTGGCCAACGCCGGCCCGTTTCGCAGCGTCCACCAGGTGCCGCGCCTTAACGTCGTCGCCCTTCGAGGATCCGGCCAAATGCACGACGATCTCTGCGCCCTTCACCGCGGAGTCGATGCCTTCTCCAGTTGCAAGATCGCCGCTCACGAACCGGGTTCCCCTGGCGCCATCCCCAGCCTGTCGGCTCAGGATTCGGACGTCCCGACCAGACGAAAGCAGCTTCGGAACGACGTGCTGACCCAGTGTGCCTGTCCCGCCGGTTACCAGAATGGATGCTGTCATGGGATTCCTCCGTATATTCCCTGCCCCGAATGTGAGCATGGGGAACGAAACCGATGTCACAACGGCCGACTTTCGACCGTCACTCCCATGACGTACCCACTGGAAAGGATGTGACCGATGGAAAAGGGAGACTGGCTGGCACAACGGTTCGAGGAGAACCGGCCACACCTGCGAGCAGTCGCCTACCGGATGCTCGGATCGGCGGCCGAGGCCGAGGACGCCGTCCAAAATGCCTGGTTCAAGCTCAACCGCGCCGATACGGACGACGTGAAGAATCTCGGCGGATGGCTGACGACCGTTGTTGCGCGCGTCTGCCTCGACATGCTGCGCTCACGCACATCGCGGCGCGAAGTGGCATTGGACAATGACCGGGTCTCTGAGCCGGTCGCGGACCAGGCAACCGTCGCCAATCCAGAGGAACAGGCGATCCTCGCCGATGCGGTCGGGCCGGCGCTATTGGTCGTGCTCGATTCGCTGTCGCCCGCTGAACGGCTCGCCTTCGTGCTGCACGACATGTTCGATTTACCTTTCGACGAGATCGCGTCGATCGTCGGGCGCTCGCCCGCGGCCGCGCGACAGCTCGCCAGCCGCGCGCGTCGGCGAGTGCGAGGGCTAGACGCGCCATCCGGATTCAATCAGCACCAGCAGCGCGAGGTGGTAGCGGCATTCTTGAGGGCATCCCGTGAGGGCGACTTCGCCGGATTGCTCGAGGTGCTGGATCCGGACATCGAGTTCCGCGCCGATCCGGAGGCGACGCGCATTGGCGGCGTCTCGGTGATCCACGGCGCGCGGGACGTAGCGGAATCCTTCGACGGCCTGGCACGAGCGGCAAGATTGGTCCTGGTCAATGGGGTACCGGGAGCGGTTTGGGCCCCGGGCGGCAAGCCGAAGGTGGTACTGGAGATCACGATCACGAATGGCAAGATCAGCGGCATCGACGCAATCGCCGATCCCGGACATTTGGAACAGCTCCATCTAACGTATCTGGACAGCTGAGACGGATGGCGGCCAGTCCCGATCCCCGTAGTGGACTGCGGGAATCGGGACCGGTCCCTGGAGGTACGCATGCCCGTCGCAAGTTCCCGATCAGTGTCGACCTCGACGGCTCGACAATCGGGCGTTCCGGCTTGGCGACGCGATGAGCCTACGAGTGCCGGGCGCGGAAGGGTACGTGGCACAGGTCAGGAAGGAGAACCATTGGCTGCCCCGGCTGGCGTCACACCCCGACGTGCTCGCCGACGCTCGAAACGGAACTCGAGCTACCCCACCGAATCCGGTGCATTCAGGGAAATGGCGTCCACCTGGTTGGGGAGCGAGGCAAACACCTTCTCGAGGTCTTTCCCGCGCACCTGCACCGTGGCGCTCGGGCGGCAGGGGCTGAACAGCAGCCACTCCTGCGCGTAGATATCCGGGTCAACGAGGATACGAATATCCTCCCCGAAACCGAACGGATAGGCGTTGCCCGGCTGGGCGCCGAAATGCTCATCCAGCTCGCCGTCCGTCGCCATCCGCAGCTTCTTGACGCCGAGATACTTCTTCATCGCCTTCGTGTCGGACCGCACGCCCTGCATCGTGACGTAGACGACGAAGTCCTCCCCCGCTTTCATGACGAGGTTCTTCATTTCGGTGCCTTCCCAGCCGGTCTCCTTCGCGACGAGCTCGATGTCGTCGTAGGTCAATACCGGCCGGTGCTCGTAGAGCTTGTACTCCGCGCCGGCGTCATCCAGGATCCCGATGATCCGGTTCGCGATCTCGTTCATGTCGTGCATCTGTCGTACCCTTTCCTCTCCCGGAAACTCTCCGGTCGCGCCGGATGGTAGCACGCGAGATCATGCTGGTTTGCATGGAAAGGGATGGCGCGTACATGGACTGGTCCACCCTCATCACCGGCATCGTATTCATTGTTGGCGTCTGTGCGCTGGCCCTGTGGGCGAACCATGCACGCTACAAGCAGGCCACACGATTCCGGGAGCAACGTGAGGCGCGCCAGGCGGAAAATGCTGGCAAGGACGTCGACGTCCCCTAACCGCCGGAATTCAGGTATCCGGATCCCTGAACCTCACGCCCATCTCCGCCATCACCGGCTGCAGGATGCGGATCGCCTTCGGCCCCATGCCGTGCAACGCGAGGATCTCCTCCTCGGTGTAGTCGGCCAGCTGCTCGACGTTCCGTACACCGATTTGGGCAAGCGCCTGCGTCGCGGGACGCCCAATCTTCGGCAGGTTGCTCGGCCCGGTCGGCTCGATGACGTCCTTCATCCGCTCCTCCGCCATCTGGCGGTTGATCGGCTCGGCGCGTTTCGGCGACGACGGATCGAACGACAATCCGGCCTCATGAACCGCCGCTTCGACCGTCTTGAAGGCTTTCGGCCCGAAGCCGCGCAGCGCCGCCAACTCCTCCGCAGGCCACGTCGCGCAGTCCTCCAGTGTGAACACTCCGGCAATGTTCAGCACCTTCACCGCAGATTTCGGGATTTTCGGCAGATCCGTCATGTCAGCTTCCGTCCTTTCATCTGGTGACAATGCGGGGATCACGCCCATCATGCGCCAGGTTCACCAGCCCATGCTTCTCGTATCATGCGTTCATCCACGGCCCGGCTCCTGCGGGTCAGGCATCTCCCGGTATCGCGCAGCGGCCGGAGCGCATGCCATACTGGGACGACACAACTTATTGGGGCTACAGCGTTACCCCCTCTATGGCAACCCTCACGGAGGTACAGAGCCATGTCCACCACGATCGTCGACCTCGTTAAATCTCGCCCAGTCTTCTACGACGGCTCCATGGGAGCCACCATCCTCGACCTCGAACTGACGAAAGAGGAATACGGCGGCAAGGAGGGGTACAACGACTACCTCTCCGTCGTGAAGCCGGACGTCATCCGGACCATCCACGCTTCCTTCCTCGAAGTGGGTGCCGACGTCATCGAGACCAATACCTTCGGCTCCAGCGTTATCAAGGCCGAGGAATATGGCCTCGGAGACCAGGCGTACGACATCAACCGCGCCGCCGCCGCGCTGGCCCGGTCCGTCGCCGACGAGTACAGCACCGCCACGAAGCCGCGTCTCGTCGCCGGCTCGATCGGCCCCTCCGGACTGCTTCCCGCGTCCGAAGACCCGATGCTCGGCAACCACACCTTCCGCGAGGTGAAGGACCTCTTCGTCCCGCAGATTCGCGGTCTCGTGGACGGCGGCGTTGACCACCTCATCATCGAGACGGTGCAGGACATCCTCGAGCTGAAGGCGACGATCTTCGCCGCCCGCGAGGTCTTCGAGGAAACGGGCAAGAAGCTCCCGATCCAGGCGTCGATCACGCTGATGCCCTCCGGCAGCATGCTGCTCGGCACCGACATCGGTGCCGCGCTGACCATCCTCGAGCATCTCGGCGTCGACATCATCGGCCTGAACTGCTCCACCGGCCCGGACTATATGCGCGAGCCGGCCCGATACCTCGGCGAGCACAGCACCAAACCCGTCTCGATCATCCCGAACGCCGGCATCCCGCACAATGAAAACGGCAAGGCCGTCTTCCCGATGACGCCGGAACCGTTCGCGCGCGACCTGCGCGACATGGTCGAGAACTTCGGCGTCGGCATCGTCGGCGGCTGCTGCGGCACCACGCCGGACCACATCACCGAGATCATCCGCGAGGTCACCTCGAAGCCGATCACCCTCCCGGCACGACCGTCCTCGCCGCGACCGCAGGTCGCCAGCATGATCACGTCCTACGACCTCGCGCAGGAACCGGCGCCGACGATCATCGGCGAGCGGGTGAACACGCTCGGCTCGCGCAAGGTGAAGCGGCTGGTCCTCAAGGACGATCTCGACAGCGTCGTCAACGTCGCGGTCGGCCAGATGGAAGAAGGCGCACACCTGCTCGACGTCTCCGTCGCCACGACCGAGCGCGAGGCGGACGAGGCCGACCTGATGCGGCGCCTCGTCAAGAAGCTCGCCCTCTCGGTCAACGGCCCGCTCGTGATCGACACGACGGAAGCCAACGTCGTCCAGGAGGCTCTGGAGCAATACCCCGGTCGCGCGGTCATCAACTCGATCAACATGGAAAATGGCCGCGAGCGCATCGAGAAAGTGATGCCGCTGGCGATGGCCCACGGTGCCGCCGTGATCGCCCTCACCATCGATGAGGACGGTATGGCGAAGACCCGCGAGAAGAAGCTCGAGGTCGCGCAGAAGATCCACAAGATCGTCACCGAGGAATACGGGCTCGCGTCACGCGACCTGATCTTCGACGCCCTAACCTTCCCGCTCACCACCGGCGACGAGGAGTTCCGGAACTCGGCGGTCGAGACGATCGAGGGTATCCGCCTCATCCACGAGGCACTGCCGGAGGTCAACTTCACCCTCGGCATCTCGAACGTCTCGTTCGGCGTGAACCCGGCGGCCCGGAAGGTCATCAACGCCGTCTTCCTCGACGAGTGCATCAAGGCCGGGCTGACGATGGCGATCATCCACCCGTCGCACGTCCTCCCGCTCTCGGAAATCCCCGAGGAGGAAGTCGAGCTGGCGCGAGATCTTGTCCTGAATCGCCGGGAGGACGCCCTCGCCCGCATCATCCAGCACTATGAAGGCCGCACCGAGGAAGCATCCTCCGGGCCGGACCCGATGGCAGAGATGAACGTCCGCGATCGCCTCTACTACCGCATCGTCCACCGCAAGAAGGAGGGCGTCGAAGCCGACATCGACCAGGCCGTTGCCGAGGCGAACGGCGACGCCGTCGACGTGCTGAACAACGTGCTGCTTCCGGCGATGAAGGAGGTCGGCGACAAGTTCGGCGCCGGCGAGCTGATCCTGCCGTTCGTGCTCCAGTCTGCCGAAACGATGAAGAAGGCCGTCGCGCAGCTCGAGAACTATCTCGAGAAGGTCGAAGGACAGACGAAGGGCACGGTGGTGCTCGCGACGGTCTACGGCGACGTCCATGACATCGGCAAGAACCTTGTCAACACCATCCTCACGAACAACGGCTACACCGTTGTCGACCTCGGCAAGCAGGTGCCGATCACCACGATCATCGACAAGGCGGTCGAGGTGAACGCGACCGCGATCGGCCTCTCTGCCCTCCTCGTCTCGACCAGTAAGCAGATGCCGCTGGCCGTGAAGGAGCTGCATCATCAGGGGCACAAATTCCCGGTGATGATCGGCGGCGCCGCCATCAACCCGGCCTATGCGCACCGCGCCCTCTTCCCGGAGGACGACGTGGTCTACGAACCGGGGGTCTTCTACGCGAAGGACGCCTTCGAGGGCCTGTCGCTGATGGACCAGATCGTGGTGCCGGAGAAGCGTGCGCAGCTCAAGGAAATAACCCTCGAGAAGGCGCGCAAGACGCTGAACAAGCCGACGCGCGAATCCTTCCTGAACTCCGCCGACCCGAACGATACGAAGCGTTCTGACACGCGCATCCTCGACGAGATCCCGACACCCCCGTTCTGGGGCGTGCGCGAGATGACCGACTTCACGCTCGACGACATCTGGCCGCACATGGACATGAAGACGCTCTACCGACTCCACTGGGGCGGCAAGGGTGTCAAGGGCGAGGAGTGGGAAGCGCTCCTCAAGAACGAGTTCGAGCCACGCCTGAAGCGGATGCAGGAGAGCGCCAAGGAGCGTGGCTGGCTCCAGCCACGGGTTCGCTACGGCTTCTTCCCCTGCAACAGCGAGAACAACGACCTCATCATCTACGACCCGGAGGATCCGGAGCGCGAGCTCGAGCGGATGACCTATCCGCGCCAGCCCGCCCGCGAGCGTCTCTGCCTGAGCGACTACTTCCTGCCGGTGGAATCGGGCAGGAAAGACGTCGTCCAGTTCCAGATCGTGACGATGGGCAAGGCCGCGACCGAAGAAACCGACCGGTTGCAGGCCGCCGGTGACTACAGCGAGAGCTACTTCACACACGGCCTGAGCGTGTCAGCCGCCGAGGGCCTTGCGGAGCTGGTGCACCAGCGCACCCGCGAGATGCTCGGCATCCCCGAGGACGGCGGCAAGCGTTACTCGTGGGGCTACCCGTCCTGCCCGGACCTGGAGCACCACGCGATCGTCAACCGGCTGCTGGACATGGAGTCCATCGGCGTCGAAGTAACCGAAGGCTACCAATTCAACCCGGAGCAGACGACCGCCGCGATCGTCGTCCACCACCCGGACGCGAAGTACTTCGCGCTCCTGCGCACCGGCGGCACCCCGGACGCGGCAGCCGAGCCGGTAGCCGCCGCCGGAGATTAGGCTGGGGTACCTGGCACGTAGCAAAAAGGCGGAGAGCATAATGCTCTCCGCCTTTTCCATTCCGAACAACGGTTCTTCCCAAAGATGGCCGCCAACGCGCCTGCGGTCCGTACGACTTGCTAACCTGAAATCGCACAATCGGTGCTGCGTACGACACCAGGCGTCGGCGCTGGCGCAGGAGGCATGACCGGTCCCGTCGGCGCCTAGCGTTGATCCAGCTTCGGGATCACCTGCTCGGCCAGCGTCGTCACCATGCCGGTCTTGTACGGCGGCGACAGGTAGAACACCATGTGCGTCACGCCCGCATCGATAAACGCCTGCGCGTCGGCGATCGTGCCCTCGATATCGTTGATATCGATCCGGCGCTGGGCCGACAACTGGATCTCGCCAAAGTCGCGACCGACCGTCTCGCAATGTCCCTTCAGCACCTCGACCTTGTGCCGGAACGTTTCGACGTCCCCGCCGGAGTAGTTCCAGATATCGGCGTGCTTTGCGACGATCTTCAGCGTCACCTTCTCGCCGCTTCCCCCGATCAGGATCGGCGGATGCGGCTTCTGGACCGGCTTCGGCTCCAGCCGGGCGCCGTGAAGCTGGTAATAGGTTCCGTCGTAGTCGACCTTCTCCTGCGTCCAAAGCGCCTTCGTGATCTCGATCGCCTCTTCCAGCATCCGCAACCGCTTCCCGGGCGCCGGAAGCTCGATGTTCCGGCTGCGGTGCTCGTACTCGTTCCAGCCCGCCCCGTCACCGAAGTCGATCCGGCCGCCGGAAATCACGTCCGCCGTCGCGGCGATCTGGGCGTGCAGCGCCGGATCGCGGTAGGTGTTGCAGCCGGTCAGCAAGCCGAGCCGGAGCCGCTTCGTGTGCGTCGCCAGCGCGGTCAGCATCGTCCACCCTTCAAAACACGGCCCGATGCCCTCGTCACTGTCGATCGGGTTCAGGTGATCGAAGAGCCAGCCGTGCTCGAATGCCGGGATGTCGTCGGCTTCCTTCCAGACGGCCAGGATCTCCTCCCACGTCGAATGCTGCTGGGCGGTCTTGAACCCGAAGCTGAGTGGACGCATGCATGACTCCTTCGCGGACGATTGGTCGATGTGGTCAGGATTGCATCGTATCCCGGTGAACGAAAGCGATCAACAGGATCTTCCGCCGCAACATTGAAGAAGCCCCCTCTCCCCCGCGCTGCTAGAATCATCCTGCGATATGTACGTACACAATGCGTTCAGCAAGGAGCAGCACATGGGCGGAGTACGAGTCCTCGTCGGGACACGCAAGGGCGCGTTCATCCTCACCTCGGACGAAGAGCGCAAGAACTGGGAGGTCAGCGAACCGCACTTCCCGGGCATGGAGATCTTCCACCTCAAGGGCTCCCCGGCGAATCCGGATCGCATCTACGCCTCCCAGGCCAGCGACTGGTTCGGCCAGATCATGCACCGCTCCGATGACGGCGGAAAGACGTGGGAGACGGTCGGCAACGAGTTCGCCTACGAAGGCGAGGTCGGCACGCACCAGTTCTACGACGGCACTCCGCATCCGTGGGAGTTCAGGCGTGTCTGGCACCTCGAGCCGTCGCTCCACGACCCGGACACGGTCTACGCTGGCGTCGAGGATGCTGCCCTCTTCAAATCCACCGACGGTGGCCAGACCTGGAAGGAACTGGACGGCCTGCGCCATCACTCCACCGGCAACACCTGGCAGCCGGGCGCGGGCGGCCTCTGCCTCCACACCATCCTGCTGGACCCGACGAACCCGGACCGTATCTTCGTCGCGATTTCGGCGGCCGGCGCCTTCCGCACCGATGACGGCGGCCAGACATGGATGCCGATCAACAAGGGTCTCCGCTCCGACTACATCCCGGACGAGGACGCCGAGGTCGGCCACTGCGTCCACAACATCAACATGCACCCGTCGAAGCCGGACACCCTCTTCATGCAGAAACACTGGGACGTCATGCGCAGCGACAATGCCGGTGACCTGTGGCACGAGGTCAGCGGCAACCTGCCAACCGACTTCGGCTTCCCCATCGGCGTCCACGCCCACGAGCCGGAGACGATCTACGTCGTCCCGATCACCAGCGATTCGCACCACTTCCCGCCGGACGGCAAGCTCCGCGTCTACCGCTCCCGCACCGGCGGCAACGAGTGGGAGGCGCTGACCAACGGCCTGCCCCAGGAGAACTGCTACGTGAACATCCTGCGCGACGCGATGTCGGTCGACCGCCTGGAGTCGTGTGGCATCTACTTCGGCACCACCGGCGGCCAGGTCTACGCCTCCGCTGATTCGGGCGACACCTGGCAGGCGATCGTCCACGACCTCCCGGCGGTGCTGTCGGTGGAGGTCCAGACGCTGTGAAGGTCCGCGTGATTCTGCCGGCCCATCTCCAGAACCTCGCGCGCACCGGCAAGGAAGTCGAGGTCGACGTCGAGGGCGAGGTCACCCAGCGCACCGTCATCGACGCCATCGAGGCGGCCTATCCCATGCTGCGCGGCACGATCCGCGACCACCGGACGAAGATCCGCCGGCCCATGGTCCGCTTCTTCATCCTGGAAACCGACTGGTCGCACGAGCCGATCGACGCGCCGCTGCCGGACGAGGTCGCGCGCGGCCAGGAACCGTTCTGGATCATCGGCGCCATCTCTGGCGGCTAGTCCAGCACATACCAATGGGCCGGGTGGCGACAGGTATGTCCCCGTCACCACCCGGCCCATTTCACCAAGGACATCAGCAATGCAGAAGACCGACCGCAACCCGGACGAGTTCCTCGCCGAGCTCCCGGACGACGTTCGCGACGACATGACACGGCTCGACGCCCTGATCTCCGGCATCTTCACCGGTCATACCCGGGTGCTCTGGGAGGGCGTGTTCTGGGGCGGATCGGAACAGCAGATCATTGGCTACGGCGATCTCATCCAGCAGCAGTCACGCGGGCGCACCGTCGAGTGGTTCATGGTCGGTCTGGCCCTCCAGAAGAACTACATCAGCATCTACGTCAATGCCGTGGAAGACAAGCAATACCTCGCGGAGAAGTACAGGGACGCCCTGGGCAAGGTGAAGGCCGGAAAGAGCAGCATCAGCTTCAGGTCCCTCGCCGATGTCGACCTCGACACGCTCACGCGGATTCTCCGCATCGCGCAGGAGCAGCTGGTGCAGGCCTGAGCATCGCACCGGTCGCAGGATCGCTCTCCAATCAGCCACTGATCCGTGACAGGAAAACCCCTACTTGATTTATGACCTTGCCGGGAGTAGCATGAGGCCCCGGCATCTCTCCTGACAGCCGGGAAATCGGTTAAGGAAGGAGTCCACCATGGGCCGCATCATCGTTGCGAATCGTCACGGCCATCAGCTCGTTGAATGGGACACCACCACCGACACCGACGAGGCCCGCGAGGCCATCGCCGATGCCCAGCGGATCATCGAGGAAGCCCGCGCCAACGGTGCAGCGATCTCGAAGAAGGTGAACGGCGAGCACGTCATTGACCGTGACCCGTTCGATCCCGAGGTCGAGGAGTACCAGATCGTCGCTCCGATCGCTGGCGGGTAACCCGCCATGGATGAGAGGAACCGGCGAGGGTGGGCTCGTGAGGCCGACACCCCGTGGTGGGCCCGGCTTCCCGAACGGCTCTTCCGCACAGAGGGCCAACCGGTCGAAGAGGCAGAGCCATCGGTAGAGTTGCCCTGGCAGCACTACTGGGATCACCTGCCGAAGCGGTCTGCCGGGTTCGGGTTCACGCACCATGACTACGCCGAGGCGAGACGCCGGGCGGAAGAAGTTGCGCGAGCAACGCTGGGCGAGGAACGCTGGCAGCAGTTGCACCACGACGGCTATCTCGAGCTACGCTCGAAGATCTACCCCGGCATCACCTACCGGCTACGCGTCGGCCGGCGCATCGAGGTCCGTCCCGACCCGGGCGTCCAGATGCCGTGGCGCTACCCGTACCTCTGCATCAATCCGGTTTATCCGCTTCCGGAGATGGAGTTCTTCGCCCACCTCTACATGTACGTCCGCGATATGGAAGAAGAGGTGGTCCGCGTCGCCGCGCCCCAGCCATGGGACCAGGCACTGGGCCGCACCTTCTGACCATCAAGCGACCTCATTCGGCCGCATTCAACAAGAAAGAGGCGACGGCTCTTGCGCCGTCGCCTCTTTCGTTGGCTTACGAGAAGCGCCACCGGGTCTGGCCGAACGGATCGCCCTTGCTGAACCCGAACGCCTTCACCGGCTCGACGCGAAAAGCGATCGCGGCGCCACCCTCGGCATGATGCAGCGCCCCATCACGTGCCTCGAACGCCCAATCGTCGCCATATTTACGGACATACTCCGCCGCGACCCGCTGGAGGAGTTCATCGTCGGACACCCGGGTGGCCATCCCTTCAACGATCACATCGATGCCGTCGGTGATCACGTTGGTCCCCGTCGTCAGGACCACGTGCGGGTTCGCCTGGAGATTCGCGTTTTTTGTTGCTCGCCCTCGCCCGTGGTGAAGAACAGCGCGCCGTCGACCATCACCGCGATCAGCGGGGTCACGTGGGGACGCCCATCGCGGCGAACCGTCGAAAGCCAGAAAATCTCGGCGGTCTGCAAGATCTCGCGCCCGACCTCCCATGGTGTCGCATTCGCGCGCGGATCGCTGAAATTGGGATGCAGGTCTGTTTTCGGCATCATGTCGACCATGACATGTCCTTTCTTTGGTGTGACCGGGCTCACTCATTCGTCGGCCGGTCTCTCCTGTACGACCCAGCTGTTCCCATCTGGATCGTCGAAGAAAATGAACGAGTTCCAGCGTCCGCCGGGACCGTCCACCCATTCCCAGGAGCCGCCCATATCCACGTGCCGAACCGGGCTGACGTCGACGCCACGCTCCAGGAGCTGCGTCCTCGCCGCATCGATATCTGGCACAACCAACTGCAGGCCCTTGACGCTACCTGGCTCCATGTCGACCATGCCCAACGACACCGTGATCGAGCATCCCGAACCCGGCGGCGTCAGCTGCGCAATCTCGACGGAGTCGCCCATCGTCTGGTGCAGGTCGAGCGCGAATCCGACCTTGTCCCGGTAGAACCCAATGGCGCGGCTCACATCCGAGACCGGGACCAAAACGACTTCCAGCTTCCAGTCCATGCGACTGCCTCCTCGACGATGTGAGGGTCCCGAACATGTCCAAACGTCCATGGCGCCACTATGCCTGCGCGGAGTAACGTCCTGCTTCTCGCATCCTGCGATCGCGCTCCCTGTGGCTCCACCGAGAAACAACGACAGGCCACATGAATCGGTCGTCGTCGTACACTGCTGCATGCAGGCCCGTTCCAAGAACGGGGAATTGCAGTGTCACTGATCCGTGAAACGATCGTTACGCTCACTGCGCCATTCGTTCGTTTCTATCCCAGCGACGGGAAAGGGCCACCATGACGCGACCTGAAGACTCCGGGATCCTTCCGCACGTCACCGACAGTAACGAGGCGCAGCCGCGAACGATCAGCCGACGCGCGCTCACACGCACCGCGGGCATTGGGGCCAGCGCATTCGCCGCCTCGGCCGTCCTTGGCCACGCCGTGGCGCAGGATGCCACGCCAGGCGCGACGCCCGGCGCATCCCCCGCAGCGGCACCTTCCGGGGACACGCCCCCCGATACAAATGCGACGTTCAAGGTCATCTCACCCAAGCGCGAGGACGTCACGGCCAGGCTTCTCGAGGCGCACGCCTTCGAGGAGCCTCGTCACACCGGTGGAGAGCTCGTCCAGGCGTTCACCACCGACATCTCGACCCTCAACCCCTTGCTGCTGCAAGACGCGGCATCCGCCACCATCACCGGGCTGATCTACGAGCCACTGCTGGACATCAATCCGATCGACGGCACCTACCGGCCACTCCTCGCCGATTCGTGGGAGTTGGGCAGCGATGGCGTCCGATACCGCTTCCACCTCAACCCGAACGCGACCTGGCACGATGGCGAACCAGTGACCGCCGACGATGTGATCTTCTCGTTCGATGCCGTGCTCGATGAGAACGGCTTCTCGCCGGTGCAAGGCACCGTGAGCCGGGCGCTGGCCAGCTACGAGAAGGTCGACGATCTCACGGTGGAGCTGGTGTCCCGCGCACCAAGCGCGACCTTCTTGACGGAAACCGCCGCCAATGTGGCGATCATGCCGAAGCACATCTGGGAATCCATCGCGATCGAGGACTGGATCACCGCCCCCGGCACCACCGGTGAAGATCCGTCCCAGGTCGTCGGCAGCGGACCGTTCACGTTCGTCGAATGGGTTCAGGGCAGCAATGTCACGGTTGCCCGGAACGATGAATACTGGCTTTCTGACCAGGTCCCGGTGATCGATCGATACATCTACCGTGTCGTCGGCGAGGCATCGTCCGCGCTTCGCTCGCTGCAGACCGGCGAATCCGACATTTCCGGGATCCCGGCCTCCCTCGCCCCGCCTTTCATCGAAGACAACCCGGATCTCACGGTCCATCAATATGACCTGTCGCAGATCACCTATGTCCTGACCAACATGGACGCGGAGCGGACCGAGCTCTTCCAGGATGTCCGCGTCCGCCAGGCGATGATGTACGCCATCGACCGGGACCTGATCGCCGAGACGATCTTCCAGGGATTCGCGATCCGCGCCGATGGGCCGCACCCGCCCCTGTCGCTCGCCTACGCGCCGGACCGGATCGAGTCGATCTACCTCTTCGAGCCGGACACCGCCAGCTCACTGCTGGATGACGCCGGTTGGGTCATCGGCGAGGCCGGCATCCGCGAGAAAGACGGGGAGCGGTTCTCTTTCGAGTTCACCTACGAAGAGGGCATCGATACCTTCCAGCAGCTGGTGCCCTACCTGCAGCAGGCCTGGCGCGAGGTGGGCATCGAGATGACGCCCACGGCGATGCCCTACCCGGCGCAGCAGGAAGAGCTCAACAAGCGCAACTACGAAGCCGCGCTCACTGGCATCTCGCTTAACACCACCGGCAACCAGGGCGTCCTCTTCCGGTGTGATTCGTGGTACCCCGACGGATACAACGAAGTGGCCTACTGCAACCCCGAGTACGACCGCCTGGATGACCTGCAACGCCAGGAGCTCGACCCGGAGCGGCGGATGGACCTGATGGTGGAAGCGGCCAACATCATCGCGCACGATGTCCCGATCGAGCCCCTCGTGTTCCCCAGAGGCCTGATCGCCTCCGCCCCGAGGGTGCACAACTTCTTCCCCTCGGGCTACTCGACCCTGTGGACGATCCAGTGGATCTGGCTCGATCCGATGTAGGGCAAGTCCTGCCGGCTTAGGTCATGTGAGAAGAGAGCGTCGCAGCCGCGGCGCTCTCTTTTCGTCTGAAGCCGGCCAGAGGTCCAGCTTCCCCCGTTCCGTCTGAATTCCCGAGACAGGGTTGTCACACCCTTGATCCGCCGCCCCGATAGCATGTGCCGTGAAAGATCGTTTTTCTCCGTACCGACTGAAGGAGACTCCATGCGCGAACACCAGATCCGCCTCGCCACAATCGACGATGTCCCCCGGTTGGCCTCGACGCTCACCGACGCGTTCGAGCACTACGCATTCACCAGGCACACCATCGCCGCGGACAACCACCGGTCCCGTCTTCAGCGGTTCAACGAGCTTTTCCTGGGCGAGATCGGCATCCCGCACGGAAAGGTCTGGATGGCGAACGGTGGCGAGGCGGCTGCCATCTGGACCACGCCGGAATCGACCGGGATCTTCGAGGCGTTCACCAGGCTCGAGCCGGAATTCGCTTGGCTCGCCGGGGATCGCGCACATTGCCATGCATCCGCCGAGGCCACCATGCAACGCTACCGGCCGTCTGAACCGGTCTGGTTCCTCGGCTCGGTCGGGGTACATCCGGCACATCAGGGCAAGGGCCTTGGCCGCGTGGTCATCCAGCCCGGCCTCGATGCGGCGAAGAAGGCTGGCGTTCCGGCCTTCCTGGAAACGTCCGATCCCGGCAATGTCCGGTTCTACGAGCAACTTGGCTTCGATATCACCGCCGAGTACGACCTCCCGGATGGCGGACCTCGGACATGGTCCATGATCCGCCTCCCTGACTAATCCCCTCTGCTTCCCGGTTGCTGGCACCATCCGGTCTGGCGGATTCGAGGTGTACAGTCCGCACTCCAACTGGTATGGTTCCTGTCGGCGTGCCATCCGGCCGTCACCTCATACCTCGCAATTAATGATGAACAGAACGCCGGCCATTCGTCCTGATCGGGATGAAACTGGCCGGCGCTTATACAGGGTGCACAAGGGAATGACACTGGCAAACTGGAGAACCGAGTGGTTCGGCAATGTCCGGGCGGACGTCCTCGCCGGGCTGGTCGTCGCGCTGGCGCTGATCCCGGAGGCGATCGCGTTCTCGATCATCGCCGGGGTCGACCCGAAGGTCGGTCTCTACGCATCCTTCTCGATCGCGGTCATCATGGCGTTCGTGGGCGGACGCCCGGGCATGATCTCCGCCGCGACCGGCGCGATGGCGCTGCTGATGGTCGATCTCGTCAAGGATCACGGGCTGGAGTATCTCTTCGCCGCGACCATCCTCACCGGCATCATCCAGGTGATCTTCGGCATCCTGAAGCTCGGGCGCCTGATGCAGTTCGTCGGGCAGCCGGTGATGACCGGCTTCGTCAATGCGCTCGCGATCCTCATCTTTATGGCCCAGCTGCCGGAGCTCCAGAACGTCACCGGGGCGACCTATGTCATGGCCGCCGTCGGGCTGGGCATCATCTACGGCTTCCCGCGTATCACGAAGGCAATCCCGGCACCGCTCGTCACGATCGTGCTCCTCACCGCCGCAACGGTCTGGCTGGACATCGATGTCCGCAACGTCGGTGACATGGGCGAGCTGCCGTCGTCGCTCCCGACCTTCCTGATCCCGGATGTCCCATTCAATATGGAGACGCTCGGCATCATCTTCCCCTACGCCCTCCCGCTCGCGATCGTCGGCCTCATGGAGTCACTGATGACCGCATCGCTCCTCGACGACCTCACCGACACGCCGAGCGACAAGAACGTTGAGAGCCGGGGGCAGGGTATCGCCAACATCGCGACCGGCTTCCTTGGCGGCATGGCGGGTTGCGCGATGATCGGCCAGTCGGTGATCAACGTCACGTCCGGCGGCCGCGGGAGGCTCTCCACCTTCATCGCCGGCTCCGTCTTGCTCGTGCTGGTCGTCGGCCTCGGGGACGCCGTGGGCCTGATCCCGATGCCTGCGCTCGTCGCTGTGATGATCATGGTCTCGATCGGCACCTTCGACTGGGGCTCCATCACCCGGCTGCGGACCACCCCGAAGAGCGCCAGCGCGATCATGTTGGCAGTAGTGGTTGTCGTTGTCGCGACGAATAACCTCGCCTACGGCGTCGTCCTCGGCGTATTCCTGAGCGGCATCCTCTTCGCCTGGAAAATCAGCCAAATCTTCCAGGTCACCTCGCACCTTACCGATGACGGCCGCCGCCGGACTTACGTCGTCTCCGGGCAGGTCTTCTTCGCCTCGGTCGACCGTTTTGTGGACTCGTTCAACTTCGATGAGGCGGTGGAAGAGGTCATCATCGACGCTACCCATGCCCACTTCTGGGATACATCCGCCATTGCCGCGCTGGACAAGGTCGTCCTCAAACTCCGTCGCGACGGCGCAGACGTAAAGGTCGTCGGGTTGAACGAGGCGAGCGCCACGATCGTCGACCGCCTTGCGGTGCACAACAAGATGGATGCTCTTGACCTGGCGCCGGGAAAGTAGCCGAATGAATCGCGGGAGTGACCTAATGAAGATCCTTGCCTGTATCGATACGTCACGTCACGCCGATGACGTGCTGGACCACGCCGCATGGCTCGCGCAGCAGATGTCCCTCCCCGTGGAGGTCCTGCACGCGCTGGAGAAGCCGACCAGCGTCTCGTCAACTGACCTCAGCGGCATGATCGGCGTCGCCTCGCGCGAGACGCTCATGAACCGGTTGACGGAGCTTGACGAGCAGCGCAACCGGCTCGCCCAGGAAGGCGGCTGGCACCTGCTCGCCGGCGCCGTGGAGTTCCTGCGTGAACGTGGCGTCACGGACATCTCGCAGCGTCTCGTCCATGGCTCACTCGCCGACCACATCCGCGACTACGACCGGACGGCTCGCGTCATCGTCGTCGGCAAAAAAGGCGAGAGCAACGGCCGGCAGGACGACCACCTCGGCATCAACCTGGAGCGAATCATCCGCGCCAGCACCCGCCCTGTGCTGGTGACCACCGGGCCGCGCAAACCGGTCGAGCGTTTCATCATCGCCTTCGATGGTGGCCCAACCACCGGCAAAGCCATCGACATGCTGGCTCGCGACCCGCTCTACGCGGACGCCGAAGCGCATCTCCTGATGGTGGGCGATGAGACGTCCAGGCGTCAGGAACAGGTCTCGGACGCCGCCGAGCGACTCCGCGCCAGCGGCCACACCGTCGTCGAGCAGATCCTTCCCGGGCAGCCGGAAGAGGTTATTCCAGCATATCTCGAACGCGTGGACGCCGGGCTCCTTATCATGGGCGCCTACGGCCACTCCCGCATCCGGGAATGGGTCGTCGGCAGCACCACAACCGCCCTGCTCCGCAAGAGCACTGTTCCGTTGCTCATCCTCCGCTAGACGCGCTAGATCGCACCCATCCGCACGACCGTGACAATTTTGCCGTACGTATTTCCTAGGGTGGTGCCGGGACACGAACGGAGAATCGCACCTCTTTGCACAAGGAGCCTGTCACGATCATGTCGATATCCCGAAGAAACTTCCTCCTGGCGTCGGCTGCATCGGCAGCAACCATTCCCTCCCTCACGTCAGCACGACACCAAGCGACCCCGACGACGGCAACGCCCGTCGCCGACGCGGCCGACCGGGAAGCCCGCGTGCTCGCCGCGATGGAGCAACACGGCATACCCGGCGCAATCGTCCTCTACGAGTCGCCCGAGATCGGGACATGGTCCTCGGCCTTCGGCGTGGCGAACCTCGAAACCGGTGACCCGATGACGGTCGATATGCACATGCGGATCGCCAGCATCACCAAGACCTTTACCTCGACGATGATCCTGCAGCTCGTCGACCAGGGCGCGCTCGCCTTCGACGACACGCTGGCGACCCTGCTGCCCTCGCAATCCGGCCTCCCTAATGCGGACACCATCACGCTCCGGCACCTGCTGACGATGCAGAGCGGCCTACCCGACTATGTCACCCCGGAGACCGTCTTTGGCGGCGATCCGGACGCGACGATCACCGATGAGGAGATCGTCGGCATGATCGACGGCATGGACGCAAATTTCGCTCCTGGCCAGCGAAGCGAATACTCCAACACGAACTACATCTTGCTCGGCATGATCGCGAACGAGGTGGCCGGCACGCCGTGGCCGGAGCTCATCCAGACAAGCGTCCTTGACGAGGTCGGGCTCGCCCATACGTCCATTCCGACCAGTCCCGATCTCCCGGACCCGTCGCCGCGGGGCTACGTCTACGAGGCGGCCTTCCTGCAGTCAGGGACACCCTCCGCGACGCCTGACGTCGACGCCGTGCCAACCGATATGACGCGGATCAACCCGTATTTCCCCGGCGCGGCCGGAAACATGATCTCGACCGTGGACGACCTGGCGACCTGGATACGCGTCCTGCTGGACGGCTCGCTCCTCAGCCCGGAGCTGCAGGCCGACCGCCTCGACTTCTCCGACGAAGGCATCATCGGGGACGCGGAGAGCGGCATGGCGTATGGGCTCGGCCTGACCAAGGTTCAGGACGCCATCGGGCATGACGGCGGCATCACCGGCTTCCGCTCCTCGATGCTCGCGGTACCCGAAACCGGCGAGATCCTCATCACCCTCGCGAACGTGATCCCGACGCGGGACGGTGGAGACCCGGCAGCGGTCCTGATGAACGCCCTCCTCGGGGAATAACGCATGGCAAGGGGCCCGCACCTTCACTGGTGCGGGCCCCTTGCCATGCCCCATCCGAAACCGGCGGCACATTGACCGATCCCGCGCCTTCCGCCATTATCAGCACCATCCCGGGCGCACAGCCCCGGGGCTCCGTTCGGAAGGCCACACCAGATCATGGGACTCACATCGTCATTACCAGCCCGTCTCGGAGGGCTGCCCGTTTACCTGCTCACCGCCACGCTTGCCCGCCTCGCCAATGAGGGACTCAAGCTCGCGCTGATCCTCGCCGCCGCAGCATCCCCCGGCGGCATCCGTCTTGGCGGCATGCTCGTCGCCGCGTTCCTCATCCCCGCCGTCATCGCCGCGCCGTTCGTCGGCCGTCTGGCAGATACATCGACCAACCCGACGCGCCTCTACAGCCTCGCCTTCGCCTTCAATGGCGCGACCATCGCCGGGGCAGGACTACTTCTCCAGACGGATGTCCACCCCGTCATCATCCTGGTCCTTGCAGCGCTCGGCGGGACGGTCGGACCACTCCTGCAGGGGGGCCTCTCCGCGCTCGTCGGCTCCATCGTGCCCAAGGACGCGCTCCATCGCGGCTACGCGCTCGACGTGGTCACCTACAACGTCTCGGCGATCCTCGCGCCGGCGATCGTCGCCGCCATCGCCGGGTTCATCTCGCCGCTCGCGTCGGTGATGATCCTCGCCGCCCTCATGCTCTCGGCATCCCTCACCGTCACCAGCATCCCGATGCGGCGCAAGGGCACTGCCGCATCGCTGCCGGTCTCCTCACCGCTGGACGGCTTGAAGGCAATCGGCACGATTGTTCCGCTGCGCTCGACCGCGACGGCGACCAGCATCGCCAACATCAGCAATGGCGTCCTGCCAGTCGCCGCGACCTTGCTCGCCGCCGACCGCTTCAGCGTCAATGCCGGCGTCCTGCTCTCGACCATGGCGGTCGGCGCCCTGGTCGGGTCGCTGAGCTACGCCGCACGCCCCTTCGGCACTGACAAGCCGGAGCTGCTGGTCCCGGTCATTGCGCTCATCGTCGCCATCCCGATCGGCTTCATCGCCCTGACCGGCTCTACCCCGCTCGCGCTCGTCTTCTTCGCGCTTGCCGGTTTCCTCGGCGGTCCGCAGGGCGCCGCCCAGTTCTCGGTTCGGGACCGCTTCTCGCCGCCGCCGGTCCGCACCCAGGTCTTCACGCTCTCGACCAGCCTCAAAACCACCTTCGCCGCGCTCGGCTCGGCGCTTGCCGGCTTCATCGCCGGTGCGCCGCCCTCCGTCATGCTGGCAATCGCCGTCGCCGCCAACATCATCGGCGGCACCATCGCCCTTGCCGATCTCACGCGCCACCGTGGCGACATGCCCCTCCGGCAGGACGAGCCAACCCGCGTCGCGGCCACCGAAACGGCCGACTGATCCGGCGCGGCATCCGAAATGCGCCGGATCACGCCAGGACATGCCGCACACGGGTGGCATATACACGCCGAAAGAGCAAGACTGGGCCAGCACACCGATGATCGTCGACAACGCAGTCTATCTCGAAGGAAAGAGAATCCTCGAACCGGAATCGATCGAAGACGCCTACGACGCCTCGCGAGAGGTCGGCGGCGTCGCCTGGATCGGGCTGAAGAAGCCTGATCCGACCGAATTTGGCCAGATGGCGCGCGAGTTCAACATCCACGAGCTCGCGATCGAGGATTCCGTCATCGCCCACCAGCGACCGAAGATCGAGCGCTACGACGACATCCTCTTCGTCGTCCTTAAATCCGCCCGCTACGTCGACCGCCGCGAGGAGGTCGAGTTCTCCGAGATCCACGTCTATGTCGGCAAGGATTTCGTCGTCACCGTTCGCCACGGCGAGGGGTCGGAACTGACGCGCGTTCGCCGGCGAATGGAGTCCGATCCGGAGCTGCTCGCGCTCGGTCCCGAGGCGATCCTGTACGCGATCATGGACCGCGTCGTAGACGATTACGCGCCGGTCGTGCGGGGCCTCGAGAACGACATCGACGAGATCGAAACCGAGATGTTCAGCGACGATATGGACATCACCCGCCGCACCTACGAGCTCTCCCGCGAGGTGATCGAGTTCCAGCGGGCGACGAAACCCCTCGTCGCCATGGTCAGCCAGCTCATCGCCGGCGCCCCGAAGTACGGCACGCCGGACGAGCTGGTCGAGTACCTGCGCGACGTGCAGGACCACGCCATCCAGGTGCAGGAGCAGGTCGGCGGCATGCGCGAGCTGCTCCAGAACATCCTCAACACCAATATCGCCGTCGTCACCCTCCAGCAAAACGTGGAAACAAAGGCGATGACCGAGGCCTCGCTCGCTCAGAACGACGAGGTGAAGAAAATCTCCTCATGGGCGGCCATCCTCTTCACGCCGACCCTGATCGGGACGATCTACGGCATGAACTTCGTGCACATGCCGGAGCTGGACTGGCGCTTCGGCTACCCGATGGCCCTGTGCCTGATGCTCGTCGTCGGGTTCGTCATGTGGGCCTGGTTCCGGCGGAACGGCTGGCTCAAATAGCGAGCGCTAGCCCAGCAATCCGAGTGCGACCGCAGCATTCGCCGCGAGGTAGTACCCCACGATTCCGGCAACCCACAGCATGGTCTCCGCCGTCTGGCGCTCGAGCCAATTCTGCATCCGCTCCAGCCGGGGCCAGATTTTCTGGCCGAGCACGACGGCGATCCCGATCAGCACCAGCGCCGGCAAGATCATCACCATGCAATAGCCAAGCAGGATCAGCAGCTTGCCGCCAAGAGCCATCTCCATCGCCCCCAGGATGCCCATCGCCGCGAGGTACGGCACCATCGTGGCCGCCTCGACCAGCGCCGCGCCGAACCCGAGTCCCGCCATCGCTTTCGGGGAAAGGTGAGTCGGGATCTTCGTCGTTCGCCCCGGCGCATCCTTCGGGACATCCTTCAGGATCGCGAACGCCAGCAGCCCGATGCCACTCACCAGCTGGATCCACTGCACGGGCCGGGACGCGAGAAGATCGCTGACCCATCCGCCCAGCAGGTTGACGCCAAACAGCAGCCCGACGCCGATCAGGAAGTAGAACGCGGTCACCGTCGCAAAGTAGATGGTGAATCCGCGGCCATCGACGCCCCTGCCACGAATGACAAGCGCGAGCGGCAATATCAGTGTCCCGAAGCTCGTGCTGTCCACAAGCGCCAACCCGATCAGGGGAAGAAGTGAAGTCACGTCACACGCTCCAATCTCTCGTACACTCGTATGACGGGTTGCAGGGTATCATACAGTCGTACGAGAGAGCAAGGCAGGACCGATATGCTGGATGCATCGCAATCACACTTTATGAGCGGCGTAAAGGCTGACATCGCCGACGCGACGATCCGCGTGATCGCCCGCGCAGGGTTCGACGTCGTCAGTGTGCGCACCGTTGCGAAGGAGGCCGGTCTGGCCCCGGGAACCGTCCAGTACCACTTCCGGTCCCGGGAAGACCTGCTCGTCGGCGCGATGGTGCGGAACGGCCAGCGTATCGTGACGCGCCTCGCGGAACTCCCCCCGGAAGAGCACGTTGCGAAACGACTCCTGCGGGGGCTCACCGAATTGCTGCCCCTCGATGGCCCACGCCAGGAGGAAGGGATCCTCTGGGTCGCGCTCAGCTCCGCCGCATCCACGCGGCCTTCACTGACGACCCCATACCTGGAGGGACTCGCGTTCATGCGGGACACGATCCGCCAGGCCCTCATCCGCGCCCAGCAGGCGGGAGCGCTACGGGATGGCTGGACGCCGGAGAGCGGAGCATTCTTCCTCGCCGCGCTCACCAACGGCCTCACGATCGACGGGATCAACGCCCCGGAATCGGATCACCCCCGCTTGCTCCAGGCGCTCGCGGACGGAGTCCGAAACGTGGTCAACATGCCGGACGACTGACGCCCCGCCCGTCAGGCCGTGAAAAGCATTTCGACGTCACGTAACAGGATCGACAAATTCCGCTCCTAGGGTGGTTCCAGTGAAAGGACGACGAAACGTCATCACCAAAGGAGACTGGTACCCCTCATGTCGATATCCCGACGATCCCTCATCTCCTCCTCGACGACCGCAGCCACCGTCGCCGCGGTCTCCACCCGGCGTGGAAACGCGCAAGACGCGACACCTTCCCCGGTCGCAGGAGCCCCTACGCGGGAGGAGCGCGTGCTCGCTGTCATGGAGGAGCACAGCATCCCCGGCGCTATTGTGTTGCACGAATCCCCCGAAACCGGCAGGTGGACGGCCGCCTTCGGCATTGCGGATCTCGAGACCGGCGAGCCAATGTCCATCGACATGCACATGCGCATCGGCAGCATCACCAAGACCTTCACTGCCACGATGATCCTCCAACTCGTCGATCAGGGCGTGCTGTCGCTGGAGGACACCCTCGCGGGTGTGTATCCGGAGCTGGCCGATGTCCAAAACGCGGACTCCATGACCATCAGGCATCTCCTCACGATGCAAAGCGGGCTCGTCGATCCGGAATACCCTCGCGCGATCGAGGGAGATGGCTCCACCATGGTGCCGGGTCCTTCATATACGCCCGACGACATCCTCGGTCTTGTCGCGGACCAGCCGGCCGCTTTCTTGCCAGGTGAGGGAGGGATGTACTCCAACATCAACTACCTGCTCCTCGGCATGGTGGCCGAGCACCTCACCGGGACTCCATGGCGAGATATGGTCCGGACCGGCATTCTCGACGAAGTGGGACTGGAGCAAACCAGCCTGCCGGAAACGTCCGACCTGCCAGCCCCTTCGCCACGCGGATACGCCTATCCACAACGTGATCCACGAGAGGGCTCCCAAGCGTCACCGGTGCCCCCTGCCGGGCCGGAAGACGTGACGGAGCTGAATCCACTGATTTCCGGACCCTCCGGCTCCATGATCTCGACGCTGGGAGATCTTCGCATCTGGTTGTCCCACCTGTGGGAGGGAACGCTTCTGAGCCCGGAGTTTCAGCGAACGCGGCTTGATTTCGCCGGGGCAACAGATCTCCAGGGATTCAGCTACAGCTTCGGACTCGGAGCGATCGACGGTCTGGTGGGGCATACCGGGAACATCGATGGATTCAGTTCGGGGATGTTCTACCAGCCACAGCGTCACACCTCCGTCATTGCCCTCACCAATGTCTACCCGGCTTCCGCAGACGCTGATGCAGCCATGCTTCTGATCGAAGCCATGCTTGCCGAATAGGTTGCACCTCGTTCCAACCCGAGACGTCCAACAATTGCCGTGATGACCCGGACACGCCCACCGCCTTCGGGCTGTGAGGTACCTGATCGACCGTACGAGATACCTGTAACAAGGAGACAATGACCCCATGTCGATGTCCCGCCGAACCTTCATCTCCTCGTCGACCGCCGCGGCCACAGCGACGGCGATCGCCGCCCGGCATGCAGGCGCGCAGGGCGCGACGCCCTCATCCGCAACCCCGATGGCCGACGCCGTTGAGCGGGAGAACCGCGTGCTTGCAGCCATGGAAGCACACGGCATCCCCGGCGCGATCGTTCTCTACGACTCGCCCGAGACCGGCAGGTGGACGGCTGCCCTCGGTGTTGCGGACCTCGAAGGCGGCGAGCCGATGACCACCGACATGCACATGCGGATCGGCAGTATCACCAAGACCTTCACCGCGACGATGATCCTGCAGCTCGTCGATCAGGGAGCGCTGGCGCTGGACGACACGCTGGCGAGCTTGCTGCCCTCGCAATCCGGCCTCCCGAACGCGGACGCCATCACGCTCCGGCACCTGCTGACCATGCAGAGCGGCATCCCGGATTACATCAACATGGAGGGCGTACTGACCGCCGACCCGTACGAGACGGTGCCGCCCGAGGACCTCGTCGCGTTGGTCGCGGACCAGGCTGCCGAATTCGCGCCCGGGGAAGGCAACCGGTACAGCAACACGAACTACATCCTGCTCGGCATGATCGCCGAAGAAGTGACCGGTACCCCGTGGCCAGAATTGGTACAGGCGAACATCCTGGACGAAGTCGGGCTCGCCCACACCACGATCCCGGACGGCCCGGAGCTGCCCTCCCCGTCCCCGAAGGGCTACGACTACGGCATGATGCAGATGGTGACCGGCGAGCCGGGCGCGACCCCGGCACCCGACGCGGAGCCGGTCGATGCAACCCTCATCAACACATCGGTCCTCGGCCCGGCGGGCAACATGATCGGGACCATCGCCGATCTCCATGCCTGGATGCGGGTGTTGCTGGACGGCTCGCTCCTCAGCCCGGAGCTGCAAGCTGACCGGATGGATCTCTCCGATGAGGGATTCATCGAGAGCCCGATCGGCGGCATGACTTACGGCCTCGGCATCGCCATGAAGGACGGTGGCATCGGGCACGACGGCGGCATCACCGGCTTCCGGTCCACCATGCATTTCTGGCCGGATACCGAAGAGACGGTGATCACCATGGCGAACGTCGTCCCCACAGCAGACGGTCAGGACCCGGCGCCGATCCTCATCGGGGCCGTGCTCGGCGACTGATCTCCGGAACCAACGCGGGCGCGACCGTTCGAGGTCGCGCCCGCATCACGACGGGTTTAACTGCGCCATCATGTGCAGACCGTCGGAGCTGACCCAGTATTCGACGATCTTGCCGTCCTCGACCCGCCAGATGTCGATACCGCCGAAGGTGATCTCCGTCCCCGGCCCGGCGGTCGTTCCCGGCAACCCGCCACGGTACCGCCCGGTCATCACCCAACGCGCGGCGAGCCGGTCGCCCTCGACGATCGGATCGACCTCGATCGAGAAGACCGGATCCTCGAACGGCGCACGGCCCATCTCGACCATCTGCCGTAGTCCCGACGCGCCCCGGAAGTCGTTCGGCGGCTGGTGGATCGGGCAGTCCGGGGCCATCAGCTCGTCCGCAAGGTCGACCTGGCCGTTCCACATCTCGATCCAGCGCCGGTACATCTCCCGCAGGTCGACTCCATGAACATTCGTCATATCTGATTGCCTCCTTCGTTCCTTCGGTAATGGGCCGATATCCGCCATACCAGCGAGCCGTCCGGCGCGACATTGCCGTAACGATCTATACTTTCAACCGTTGGGGCCATCGCCCATTCTCGCTTTCAAGGATTCCTTGTGCAGGTTCGCGTCACGACGGTTTCGCAAGATGATTTCACGAACTGGCTGACATGCCCCGGTTACGCCTGGGCCATGCTCCACCAACCCCATCTTGCGCCGCCAGAGAACGCATCCACCCGCCGCAAGGAGATCGACCGCGGCCGGATCACCTCCCTCGCTCGTGACATGCTGCCCGATGCGATCACGATCGAGGCCACCGACCCGGACGAGTCCGTCTCCCTCAGCCGCCTCGCGCTCGACAGCGACGCCACGGCGATCTTCCACCCGTCCGTCTGCACCGAACGAGGCCTGCGAGCAACGGCCGACCTCCTGGTCCGCGATCCTGAAGGCTGGCGACTGGTCGCCATTCGTAGCTCGGCAGCCAACCCGGAAAAACCCCGCACGCTGATCAAGAAATACCAGCCGGAGCTCACCTTCCAATTCACTGCCTTCGAGGAAGCCGGCATCCCGATCACCCGCGCGTCCATCCTGCACATCGACAAGCGCTACCGCCGTAACGGCTCGCTGGACACGGATGAGATGCTCGGCCAGACAGAGCTCACCGCCCATGTGACCCGGGAACGCGGGACGATGGCGCTGCAGATCGAAGCCGCGCTCCGCGACCTCCAGGATGCCGGGACGCCCGCGCCCTGCAATTGCCACCTCACCACCCGTTCGAACCGCTGCGATCTCTTCGAGTACTTCCACCCGGAGGTCGCCACCCGCGGCACGATCTACCAGATCACCGGCATCCACCGGAACACGCTGCTCCCGGCGCTGGAGCGCGGCATCCTCCACATGGTCGACTGGCCGGACGACCTGCCCCTGAACCCGAAGCAGCGCCAGCAGGTGGAGCTGGCCCGAAGCGGGCGGGAGCACGTCGATCACGCCGCCATCGAGCGATTCCTTTCCCGGCTCGAAGGTCCGCTCTGGTTCCTCGACTACGAGACGTACCAGGAGCCGGTGCCCCGCTGGAGCGGCTACGCCCCGCACCAGCAGATTCCTTTCCAGTACTCGCTGCATGTTGTCGACCCGCAGACCGGCGTCTCCCATCACGGGTACCTGCATACGGCCCGGGGAGTCGATCCGGTCCCGCACCTGCTGGAACGCCTGCGGCACGACCTGGGCGACACCGGCTCCGTCGTCGTCTGGAACAAGGCGTTCGAGCATGCACGCAACGAGGAGATGGCCGCGCTGCATCCCGAGCACGCCGATTTCCTCCACCGGATGAACGCGCGCATGGTCGATCTCGCCGATCCGGTCAAGGAAGGCTGGTGGGCGCATCCGAGCTTCAATGGAAGCTGGAGCCTGAAGACCGTGCTGCCCGTCGTCGCGCCCGGTCTGGCTTACGAAGAGCTGGAGATCAGCGATGGCGCGACCGCGTCCGAGCGCTGGATCCAGGCCATGATCGACGATGCGGCGGACATGTCCGCTGCCGACCGGGCCGCAACACTGGCCGCCCTCGACGCCTACTGCCATCAGGATTCGCTCGCCCTCGTCCGCATCTGGGAATACCTGCTGGACCTCATCACCCGGTGACGTCTCCGGCGCGGCTTTCCGGTATCATTCTCCGGGGAGCATTCCGCAATACCGAGGAGTCGTCTGCGTGGTATCCGTCTTGTCGTTGAACTGCCCGGTGTGTGGTGCGCCCTTTTCACCCGGCGCCGATCGCTGCGGGTATTGCGGCTCGATCCTCGTGCTGCAAACGGACCACCCGCGGATTGACCCTCGCGCCCTCAACCGCGCCGTCGTCAACGAGAAGATCTCCGGCTACCGCGACCTGCTGCGGCAGGACCCCCACTCAGTCAAGGCCCATTACGGACTCGGCGTCGCCTATTTCAACCTCGGTCTCACCGAGGCGGCGATCGATTCCCTAGAGAAAGCGTGTAGCATCACGCCCGAGAACCCGCACATCCATACCCAGCTGGCCGTGGCCTGGCGGGAAGAAGCGAAAACCGGCGACACACGCGCGGTCGAGGAGATGCGCGACCACATCCAGTACGCCCTGCGGCTCGACCCGGGCAACATCGAGGCGCTGATCCTCGCCAGCGAGATGGCCGCCGCGGATCACGACGTCCAGACGGCAGCCGACTTCAGCGAGCGCGCCTGGAAGGTCGCTCCCGAACGAGCGCGTGACCTGCACAAGCGTAATCTCGGGGCATGGTTCCGCTGGAAGACCAACCGTCGCGACGTCACCGCCGCGGACGCCGAGCGAGTCCGGGAGTTTTCGCCGGATCTCGCGGCCAGCCTGCAATCAATCGGCGGCGGATCGACGGCGTTCGCATTGGGCACCCCGACAGTGCCCTCGATGAACATCGATCTCGCCAAACCCGTCTCGCGCATCCGCTCTGTCATCACCGCGTTCCTGACCGGAGCGGGCCTCATGCTGGTGTCGTGTGTCTTCCTCGCCATCATGACCGACAATGTCGAGAGCGGCTCGGCCGCGAGCGCGTGGCTGGGCTTCCTGTACCTCGCTCTCCTGTTCTTGCCGTTCATCCTGGCCATTCGTGCCTGGTACACCCATCGATAGGACGTTCTTTCTGACATGACCCAGGCTTCATCCTCTTTTCATCCCGACGCCACCCTGGACAACCTCGTACGGCTCGCGCGTGATCGCTCGGCCCGTGGCAACGCCACCCGTCGCGATTGGCAACGCGTCGCCGAGATCGACCCGGATCGCGCCCATCGCGAGCTGCGCGATTTCCTGCGCCGCACGTGGAACAGCGACGCGTCCCGCGCGAACCCCTACGAGCGCCAGCCCCGGATTCCCGGAGCCGTCATCGGCTTTATCGTGGGCGTGTTGATCATGCTGGCCTTGTGGATCATCATGCCGTACGCGCGGGAGAACTGGATGGAACGCTCGGTGCTGCGCGACGTCGCCACCGGCGCGCAGTTCCTCTCGACGCTCGCCGTCCCGCTCGGCTTGCTCATCGGCGCCCGCTGGGGCCGCCGAAAGCAGGAGCCGGACACCGCGACGGCGCCGGCCCTGCCCAGGAATGCGTCGTTTGAAGAGCTGCTCGACGCCTTCGAGCGCACCCAGAACGTCGGTCGCGCCCGCGTCTACTAGTCGGCCTGCGCCTGCGCCCCCTCCATCGCCCGCTCGATCGCGTTCGGGAAGCGCGTCTCGAAATCCTGCACACCGACCCATTCCGGAGTGATAAAGATGCGGGCCATCTGTGGACAGATAGAACGCATGTTTTCCAGCCATGCGCTCCCTGCCTCGTCTCCCAGCGTCCTGAGACACATCGCCTCGTACTCCGGTGCGATACCGTCAACAATTTCGGTTCGGATCGTGCCACGAACCAGTAACACCTTGTAGGGCAGGGTATCGCTGTCGATGGACAGGGCAACCTTCGCGCCATCCTGGAGCGCCTTCATCTTTGGCGCATCCGGCGGCGTCCCAAGCACGAATTCCTTGCCATTCCAGTAATGCCCGATGGGCACCACACGAGGGGTTCCGTCGGTCCAGATGTACGCCAGCCGGGCGGGGATATGGGACTGCAACAGCTGCTGCGCGACCGGATCGTCAAGAAGCGATAGATATCCCTGCTGCGTTGGCATGGCTGCCTCCTTCTCGCTGCACCTCTGGGTTGTAGGCCGTGACCCAACACCAGCATGGCTGTTCTGGCACAGAAGTTCGACCGCCGGGCGTAGGATCGCAACGTTCCGACACCCGGGCCTGACCATCGACGCGGTCTCCGTCCTGCGGCATGATCACCGCGAGAGATGCACGCGGTACGCGAACACGGAGAATGAGATGACACAGGGAAACACCGGTTGGTGGGTGCACGACCGCTTCGGACTCTTCGTTCACTGGGGTCTCTACTCGGTCCTCGCGCGGCACGAATGGATCCAGAGCCGCGAGAAGATCGACGCCGAACGTTACGCGGAGTACATGCCCTACTTCGATCCGGACCTCTACGACCCGAAAGATTGGGCACGCCAGGCCCGCGAAGCCGGCATGAAGTACGCCGTCCTCACCTCGAAGCACCATGACGGCTTCGCCATGTGGGACACGAAGCTCTCCGACTTCAAGGTCACCAACACCCCGGCCGGCCGCGACCTGCTGCGCGAATTCGTCGACGCCTTCCGCGCCGAGGGCCTCAAGATCGGCTTCTACCACTCCGTCATCGACTGGCACCATCCCGACTACACGATGGACAGCACCCACCCGATGCGGGACGAGGATTGGGACGCCTCCAACCGGGGTCGCGACATGGCGCGCTACCGGGAGTTCCTCCACGGCCAGGTGCGCGAGCTCCTCACCGACTACGGGAAGATCGACATCATGTGGTTCGACTGGACCCCGCCCGAAAAGAGCAAGGACGACTGGGACTCCTCTGCCCTGGCAGCGATGGTCCGCGAGCTGCAGCCCGGCATCATCCTCAACGACCGCATCGGCTACTTCGAATCGGCAGATTTCGTCACGCCCGAGGAGTACCAGGCGAAATCATGGCCCGAACGCGACGGAAAGCGCGTGCTTTGGGAAACCTGCCAGACCCTCAACGGCTCATGGGGCTATCACCGCGACAACCATGACTGGAAATCGCCGGAGACGCTGCTCAAGCTGCTCATCGACACCGTCTCGAAGGGCGGCAACCTCCTGATGAACGTCGGCCCGACCGCGCGCGGCGAGTTCGACCCGGTCGCCCAGGAGACGCTCGCCACCATCGGCGCGTGGATGCGCCAGCATGGCCGCTCCATCTATGGCGCCACCGCCAGCGACGAAACCCCGCCGGCTGACTGTCGTTTCACGCAGCGCGGCGACCGGCTCTACGTCCACATCTTCAGCTGGCCCCTGCGACACATCCATTTGGAAGGCTTCGCCGGCCGCGTGAAGTACGCCCAGTTCCTGCACGACGGCTCGGAGGTCTTCTTCCACGACGCCAACCCGGACGCCGTCGCCCAGAACACCGAGATGGCCGAGGAGGCCGGTACCACCATCCTCGAGCTGCCCTTCCGCCGCCCGGACGTCGCCGTCCCGGTCATCGAGCTGTTCCTGAAGTAGGCCTGCAAAGGAATCGCGCTGCGTCGTCCCGGATCATGTGTCCGGGACTGGCGCTACACCGGTAGGGCTCGAGCCAGGCCAAGACCGAGCGCATCAAGACGATTTCGGTGCACCATGCTCCCGTACCGCCGCACCTTGTGTGCGGCGCCTGAATATCATACGTACAGCCGGCCCTTGTGGCCGGCTCCGCGCATACAGAAAGCCGGCCACAAGGGCCGGCTGTACAGGCATTCATCCACGCCGCTAATTCCCTGCGCTCTGGTATTGCCGGCTCATCACCTTCCACACCCGCAACGCGAGCAGGAACAGCACCACGCCGACCAACGGCGCCACCGCTGCCAGCACGGGCGACACGTGCAGCGAATCCTCCCGATCCAAAATCAGCGTCGCCGGCAGGAACGCGACGAACCCGACCGGCAGCGCGAACGTCAGCAGATACCGCAACGTGCCCGGGAAGATGCTGAACGGGTAGTTCCCGTAGACGTTGAACACCTCGTTCACCGTCGTCCGCACCGACATCGTCTGCAGGTACCGGAACGACAGCGATCCGAGCGCGATCTGCACCGCGCCCTCGACCAATCCACCCCCGACCACCGCCAGCAGCAGGAACACCACCGCCAGCGGCGACCAGTCCACCGCCGCGTTCAGGCTCGCCACGACCAGCAGCGCGCTCCCGCCGAGCAGGTCGCCGAAGGCGTTGATCCGCAATTTCCGCGTGAAGAGCTGGAGGAGCGGCGGCATCGGCCGGACGAGGAACCGGTCGTACTCGCCGTTGATCAGCACCCGGTCAGCCTCGAACATCTGGCTGAAGCAGGCATAGAAGATGCCGTGCGACGTCAGCCGCATCCCGTAGAGGAACGTGATCTCCGGCAACGTCCACCCGCCCAGCTCGTCGAACCGCGCCAGGATAATCCAGACCGCGACGAACCCCGCGAGCTGGTAGAGGATGCCGCCCATGATGCTGGTGATCGCGTTCGCCCGGTACTGCAGCTCGGAGCGGATCGAGGCCGAGGCCAGCGTGCCGAGCACGGAGAGCTTTTGCATCTCAGCCCCCCTGGATCACGGTGTGCCGCACTGCCCGCTGCCACACGAACCGGATGACGAAGACCATGGCAACCGCCCAGAATGCCTGAAGCGCAAGCGCCGTCCCGATCCCGCCCGTCGCCGGCTCCCCGACATAGATCGACACCGGGATGTACGCGATCGACTGGAACGGCAGCAACTGGATGACCTGACGCAACAGGTCCGGCATGAACCACAGCGGCACCAGCGCCCCGGTCGCGAAGTTCCCGATCAACCGGTACATCATCGAGAACCCGGTCATCTCCAGCGTCCAGAAACTCACCAGCCCGATCAACATGTTCAGCTGCACAGCGATGATCCACGCCAGCAGGAAGCTCAGCGCGTAGCCGACGCCGTCCGCGACTGTCGCAGGAGGCCGCAGCTCTCCGAGCACGAACGCGATCGGCACCGCCACGACCATCATCGGCAGCAGCCCAATCATGTCGCCCGCCGCGCCAGCGATCAGCTGGCTCGGGTAGCTCACCGGTCGGCTCAGGTCGAACCCGATCTGCCCCTCCCGGATACGCGCCTGAATATCGCCGGAGATCTCCGGCTGCAGGAAGTAAAGCTGCAGGTTCGCGATCGTCAGGTAGACCAGCGTCTGCCGCAGCGTGATCCCGTCGACCTCGCCCTGCGAGCCGTACGCCGCCGTCCAGACGATCGTCAGCAGGTAGATCGTCACCGCCGTCAGCACGATCCCCATCAGGACGTTGAAGCGGTACATGTACTGCCAGCGGATGTTCGCCCGCGCGATCTCCACCCACGCCGGCAAGTTAGCCCGAAGGGTCACGACCTGACCTCAATCGTTCCGTCGTCCCCGACGACGATCGCTTCCCCATCCCGGAGGGTCCGGTAAGACAACCCCTTCCGCTCCATATATGCGGCGGCGGTTTCCGCCATCTCGCTCTCCGGATGATCCGACCGCCAGTGCGGGACGATCCGGAACGGGATCAGGCCCAGCGTCGTGGGCGGGATGTCGGGGTCATACCCCTCGGGCACAGCGCCGGGATCGTCGATCAGGTGGATACCGTCGAGGTCGGGGCAGGTAACACAGGAGCCAGCCGAGTAGCCGGCGTAGATCACCCCCCGCTCCAACGCCGGCAGGAGCGCGTCACGGAAACCGGACGCGGTCATCGCCCGCGCCAGCGCGAACGTATTCCCGCCAACGACCCACACGAGATCGAATAGCGCCAACCGGGCCGCGAGGCCGGCTCCGTCGGCGAAATAGTCGCGAAGATCGATCTCTTCGGACCGGTAACCGAGCATCTCCAGATCCGCGATCTCTCGCCCGAGGTTCATCGCCCGGGTTTCGCCATACACATCCAGCGCGTTGAGGATGATCCCGGCACGGCCGTCACCGTCATTCCGGTGCAAGACCCGGGGATTGCTTCCGAGGCGATACGAGCTGAGGTACATCATGACCGCACCTCGCCTGACTCCACGATCTCCCGCACCACGCCCTCCAGCGCTGGCTCGACGATCGCGATATCCGACACCGGGAAGCGGGGGACGACCGCCGCGATGACGTCCGTCACCGGCACGCGCTCCGGGTCGAACCGGACGACCAGCCGTCCCGGCTCACGCGACACGATCTCCGCACCGGGCACGTCGAGCGCGACGCCTTCCGGCACGCCGTTCGGCGCCAGCGTCACGTTCAGCTCCCGGTACGGCGCGTACCGCCGCTTCAGCTCAGCCACTGCGCCGTCGAAGAGCACCCGTCCCTTGTCGATGAAGATGATTCGCTTGCAGAGCCGCTCGACGTCGGCCAGATCGTGCGTTGTCAGCATGATCGTCGTGCCGGCATCCCGGTTCACCTCGGCGATGAACTGCCGCATCCGTTCCTTTGCAACGACGTCCAGCCCGACCGTCGGCTCGTCGAGAAACAGGATCGGCGGCTCGTAGAGCATCGCGGCCGCGAGGTCGCCCCGCATCCGCTGCCCGAGGCTCAGCTGACGCACCGGCGTGGTCAGGAACGGCCCCAGATCCAGCAGCTCCGTCAACCGCCCGAGGTTGCGCCGGTAGCGCTCGTCATCCACGCGGTAGAGCTTGCCGATGATCTTCAACGAATCCGCCAGCGGCAAGTCCCACCAGAGCTGGGTGCGCTGCCCGAAGACGACCCCGATGTTCAGCGCGTTCCGCTCCCGGTCCTCCCACGGCCTCAAGCCGGCGACCGTCGCCTCCCCGCCACTCGGCACCAGGATGCCGGAGAGCATCTTGATCGTCGTCGACTTCCCGGCCCCGTTCGACCCGAGATACCCGACCAGCTCGCCCTCCTCGATCGAGAACGAGACGTCGTCGACCGCGCGGGTAACGTTGTACTCGCGCGTGAAGAACGTCCGCAGGCCGCCAAACGGCCCCTCGATTCGCTTCGGTCGCCGGAATTCTTTCTGGAGATGGGTGGCCTCGATGATCGGCACGGAGTGTCCCCGCAAGTGCATGGCGGAAGGTTGTCAACGCCGCCTATCGTCGCATGGACCGGCATCCCGTACCAGCGCCAACGGCCCGAGAAGCAGCCTCGCCTTCAGGTGGCTCGGAGAGCGACACCGGATCACGCCCGGGCGAGACACGGACGACGAACAGGACGAACGCCGTCACGGCAATCGCGACGGACACGACGGTGACGATACCAAGCGGCAGCACGGTATCGTCGCCCGCGAGACCGACGAGAGGTGCCGTAATCCCGCCCACCGCGTACCGGATGACGCCCAGCAGGGACGCAGCCGTCCCCGCAAGCTCGGGATAGTCGGTGAGCGCGAGAGAGGTCGCCGGTGGCGTGACGACCGCCGCGCCACTGACGATGAGGAACAACGAGGGGATCACGAAGGTCAACGAGAGCTGAAGCGGCTGCGTCACGAGCAGGCCAACCGCCCCGATCCCGCACATCACCAATCCTGTAACGATCGTCCCGCGCACAGACCGGACTTCTGCGGCACGGCCGGCGAGATAGCCGAACACCATGAAGCCGAACGAGGTGAGCCCAAAGACGAAGGAATACTCCTGCGGCGAGAGGCCGTAGATCCCTTGCAGGACGTACGTGGCACCGCTGAGATAGGCGAACACCGCGGCGTACACGAAGCCGATCAGGACGGTCGCGCCGACAAAGAGCCGGTCGGCCAGGAGCCGCCGGTAGCCTTGCCCGACCTGCCGAAGTCCTCCGGTCGTACGCCGGTCGGCGGGAAGCGTTTCGCGAAAGATGATCAGGGCAGCGATGAGCAGCACCACGCCGGTGAAGGCGAGAAAGAGGAACAACCCTCGCCAGTCCGTGAAGCGTGCGATCTGCCCGCCGATCAGCGGGCCGATGATGGCGGCAAGGCCGGCAACGACGGAGACCTTCCCGTAGTAGCGGACAAGCGCTCCCCCATCATAGATATCGCGGCCGGCAGCCTGCGCGATCACGATGCCCACTGCGCCAGCGAGCCCCTGGAGGAAACGGAATGCGATGAGCACCTCGATCGAAGGGCTCACGGCACACAGCGCCGACATCACGACATAGGCCGCGATGCCGACTAGCGCCGGTTTCCGCCTGCCGTACCGGTCTGACACCGGGCCGGCCACCACCTGACCGGCGGCCAACCCGAGCAAACACGCCGTCATCGTCAGCTGGGCGACCGAGGTCGCGGCATCGAGGTCGCTTGTCAGCGCCGGCAGGACCGGAAGGTAGAGGTCCATCGAGAGCGGGCCGAAGATCGTCAGGCACAGCAGGAGGGTCGAGAGCAGGGCTCCCGTCTGCCGGGCGGGTGTGGATCCTGACGTCATCGGAGTCCTTTCAACGAGCCGCGTTCCGGAAGGGCTCCGCCTCTCACCGTCGACGACGTCGGGCGATCGTTCACCGGATCATCACCAGCAAGGAGCGTAGGAGATAGAGTCCCGACAAGTCTTGCATGCGCCCCGTAACCCCGTCGAACACGCCATCTGCCCTGCTCGCACGACTTCCGGGCGGAGTATCACCGTGATACCGTGCAACTCACATCCGGCGACGCTGTAGCCCAACAGCGATCGCTTCCGCCGCGCATCGCTGGAGATCACCGTGCCTGTTCCATTGCCGTCAACGCCCGTCGGCGACCATCTCCACTGGATGCTGGAGTCCCTGCGCGATGGCGCGCGTGACCTCACGTCAGGCACCGTTGGCGCGAGGTTCTCCGACGCGTTCATGGACCTCGTCCCGGCCGACCAGATCGTCGGATCGATGCAGGAGTTCTCCGCCACGCTCGGGGATTTCTCGTTCGACGGCTTCACCCGCCAGCCGACCGACCTGCAGCTCATCGCCCTCCTGACCGCGAGCGATGGCAATCACTGGGTCATGCCGATCGCCGTCGAGCCGAACGAGCCGCATCGCATAACCGGGATCGGGTTTTCGCCCGTCCCGGTCCCGCCGGGCATCGCGCTCGTACCCTATACCGAACCCGGCACGTACCGCGTCGACGGCCTGTACGACATCGGTGATGGCCAGCGAATGTACCTCTCCTGTGTGGGCGACGGCGGTCCCACCGTGATCCTCGAGTCAGGCCTGGGTGACAGCGCCGCCCCGTGGTTCGGGATCGAAAGCGCTGTCTCACGATTCGCCCGGGTCTGCACCTACGATCGGCACGGGTCGATTGGCGGGGCCAGCGATCCGTCAGGAGCGCCTCGCGTCGGGGCCGACGCCATCGCCGACCTGCGCGCGCTGCTCCACGCGGCCGGCATCCCGGGGCCCTACATCCTCGTCGGGCACTCGGTCGGTGGCGTCTTCGCGCGTCTCTTCGCCCATACCTGGCCGGACGACGCCGCCGGGCTGGTCCTCGTCGACGCATCGCATGAGGACCAGATCCCGCGTATCCGGAACGTCGTGCCGCCAGATCTATGGGCCCAAATGGAGCGGTTCATGGTACCTGCGCCATCCCTCACCCCTGAGGGCGTCGACGTCCCGGCGACATTCGAAGAGGTGCGGACCGCGCGCGCAGCGGCGCCTCTGCCGAACATCCCGCTCGTCGTCGTCAGCGCCGGGATCGGGCGCGACCCCGCCATCTTCCCGGACGGCTGGCCAATCAAAGAGGATCACGCCGTCTGGCTCGAGATGCAGGAGGACCTCGCCACGCTCGTTCCCAACGGGCGCCACGTCATCGCCGCCAGGAGCAGTCACTACGTCCACCAGACCGAGCCGGAGCTGGTGATCGACGCGATCCGCGACGTTATCCAGGCAGTCCGCGACGGCGTCGACCTGCGCGACGATGCTCAGCCGCGTGAAGGGGCCGCCGGAATCCTGTGATACGATGCGAATCGTTGCCTGACACAAGAACCAGACTGCCCTGAGGAGGCCCGGATGCGCCGAATACCCCTGTTCGTGATCGCGTTCCTTGCCCTGGCCCTGACGCCGCTTCCCGCGCTCGCGGCGAGCCAGGCATCGCCGCCGGCGGCATCACCCGTGGTCGTCCCCGCGACGCCGGTCGGCGACCAGCTCGCGTGGCTCCTGCCGAACCTCCGTGGAGGCGCCGAGGAGCTCTCCATCGAGGAGTTCTCCGGGCACGTCGCCCCGGAATTCCTCGAGGTGGTGCCGGCCGAGCAGATGCTCTCGCAAATCTGGTTCATCGCGGCAGGCCTGGGGGACTTCACCTTCGCCGGGTTCACGCGCACGCCGCTCGACACCCAGGCGAACGCCCTGCTGATCGACTCAGGCGGGACGCCGTGGGTCGTGGCGATCTCGGTGGAAGCCGAGGCTCCCTACCGCATCACCGGGTTGAACGTCGGGCCGGTTCCGGCGCCAGCCGGCGTCGAGCTCACGCCTGCCGCCCTTCCCGACGGCACGCCGGTCGATAACCCGGAGCGGCTGGAGGGCTTCTTCGACGTCGGCGATGGCCGCCAGATCTATCTCTCCTGCGTCGGCACCGGCAGCCCCACCGTCATCCTCGAATCCGGCCTGGGTGACCCTGCGGCATTGTGGTTCGGGGTCGAAAGCGCCGTCGCGCAGACCACCCGCGTCTGCAGCTACGACCGGCCAGGGACGGCGGGCGGCGCCAGCGATCCGGCGCCCGGCCCGCGAACCGGTGAGGATGTCGCCACGGACCTCCGTGCACTGCTGCAGGCGGCCGACGTTCCCGGTCCCTACATCCTTGTCGGCCACTCGATTGGCGGTATCTTCGCTCGCCAGTACGCGCACGCCTACCCGGACGAGGTCGCCGGCCTGGTGTTCGTTGACTCCTCGCACGAGGACCAGCAGGTCCGGCTGATGGAGATCCTGACGCCAGAGCTTCAGGAGATGTACGAGCAGTTGATAGCGATGTCGCCGAACCCGGAGAACATCGACCTCGAGGGAAGCCTCGATCTGCTCCGCGCCACGCGAGAAAGCGGTTCTTTCCCCGAGGTGCCGCTGGTCGTCGTGACCGCCGGATACCGGGGTGATCCAGCGGCATTCCCACCCGGCTGGCCGATGGATGAAGAGAAGGTGCTCTGGCTGGAGCTCCAGGCGGATATCGCGTCCCTCGCTCCCGGCGGGCGGCATCTCGTCGCCGAAGACAGCAGCCACTACGTGCACCAGAGCAACCCCGATATCGTGGTCGACGCGATCGAGCAGGTGATCGCCGGCGCGCAGGATCCGGACACATGGGCTACACCCTCAGCCTCGCCGGCTGCGTAGCTCCTACCCTCGAATAGGGCCGACCCGGGCACCCAACGCCCGGGTCTCGTCGTGCCTACACCCCGTATTCCTCATCGCTGACATGCTGGAGCCACTCGACCGCCGTGCCGGACTCGTCGATCTCCGCCATCGCGATGTGCATCATGAACCGGCCAGGCGCGGCACCATGCCAGTGCTCCTCGCCCGGCTCGAAAAAGACGCGGTCTCCGGCCCGAATCTCCTCGATCGGGCCACCCCGGCGCTGGCACCGCCCGACACCCTCGACGACGAAAATCGTCTGGCCGTGCGGATGCGTATGCCATGCCGTTCGCGCGCCGGGCGTGAAGTGCACGGCGCTGGCGTTGATCCGGTGCCCGTCGTCGGGCGTCGCAACGGCATCGATGTAGACATCACCGGTGAACCAGTCACCGGGCCCTTTCATCGTCTCGACCGAGCCTCGCGTGATCTTCATGCTGCCCTCCTTTTCTGCATCATGCGTCCTTTCGTCGTCCCGCAGCATCGCCTTGAAGCACCGAACGCGACCCCGCCGGATGCGCCCGAAAGTCGATGACCACGGGGAGCGATCGACGCTTCCAGTCCACGAGCGGATTCGTAGCGGTGGCGTACTTGTCCACGAGCAGGTCCCGCGCGAGGGTGTCCTCCGGCGCTCCGGCCTCGATGACGCTGGCGATCCCCGCCCGGGATTCGTCGCCCAGCTCGACCGTCACGTGGCCGCTCGCCATGATGTTCCGCACCCAGTCGGCTCGATCACGGCCACCAGACATGAGATACATGCGGCCCTCATGGACGGCGAACCAGATCTCGATCCGGTGAGGACGGCCCGTCTTCCGCCCTGTCGTGGTCAGGTAGGCGTAAGGAGCGTCTCGCCATTCCTCCAGCCATTCACTGGTGTCCCGCATCGTGTCGCCCGGCATTGCGCTCCCCTGGTCTATCCATGGATTCGGGATGTTGACGTCTATTGTCCCGCAGTTCCCGGAAACGCGCCCCAAATGCCCGGATGTGGCACATTCGCCCATCCCGTATAGCGACACACGAGCCACCCGGCGCTATCATCAGGTCCGGACAACATCGCGCCATCCACACGAGGCCCTGCCCTGAACAACGACGTCACCTTCGCCCGCCTCCTCGCGGAACCGAATATCCGGCGACTCTGGATCACCCAGCTCTGCTCCAGCGGCGGCGAATCGCTCTCCCAGATCGCCATGCCGCTCCTCGTCTACAGCCTGACCGGCTCGGCCCGGATGGTCGGGCTCATGGCGCTGATCATCATCTTGCCCCGCGTCGTCCTCGCCCCGATCACCGGCATGCTCGCCGACCGCCTCGACCGCAGGCGCCTGATCATCGGGGCAGACATCGCGCGGCTGGTCCTCGTCAGCCTCGTCCCGCTCACGGAATCGTTCTGGCAGCTCTCCATCCTCGCCGTCCTCATCGCGGCCGGGAACGCCACCGGACGTCCCGCCGAGCTGGCGGCGGTGCCCTCCGTCGCCGGGCCGCAACGCCTCGTCGCCACGCTCTCCCTGATGCAGGTCTCGAACGGCATCATCCGCATCGCCATGCCGGCCGCCGGCGCCGGGATCATCGCCGCCGTCGGACCCGGACCAGCGTTCTGGATCCAGGCGCTCTGCTTCGCCGGGTCGCTGCTCGCATTGCGCAAGCTGGTGATCCCGAATCTCGAAGACGAACCCGACACAGGCCAACGCAACCTCCTCGCGGCGGCGAAGGAGGAGATGTGGTCCGGCATCCAGGCGATCCGCAGCATCCCGATCGTGCGCGGCGTCACCGCCTCCGAGTCACTGTTCCAGATCGTCATGGGCGCGATGACGGTCGCCGGCGTAGTCTACACACAGGAGACGCTGCTCCTTGGCGACCGCGCCGAGGCGGCGTTCGCGCTGATGACGGCGTCGATGTCGGCCGGCGCGGTGCTCGGGGCGTTCAGCGCCCACCGCGTCGAACGGCGCATCGGCCGCCCGTTCATGCTGGCGCTGGGCTACCTCGGCCCCTTTTTCCTCATCACGGCCCTGTTCCAGCCGCAGATGCCAGTCATCTATATCGCGTGGTTTTGCTTCGGGTTGCTGGACGCGCTGGCCGTGATCTCGTTCCAGGCCTACCTTGCCGAGGCCGTCCCAGAACGCCTGCGTGGCCGGGTCTACGCCGCCTGGGGCGCGGTCGTCGCGCTGGCGGGCGCGCTTGCCTACTACGGCATCGGCCTCATCATCCCGTGGTTGGGCGCTCCGGTGACCTTCGCCATCGCCGGCACGCTGGTCGGGTTCGGTGCCCCGCTGGTGCTGCTCTCAAGCGGCGCGATCCGCTCCGTCAGGACGCAGACCGCCTAAGGCGCCCGTCACTGACGGATACCGCGCGTCAGGTGGCCCGCGTCGTTGGCAGGCGGTCGAGCACCGTCCGGGCGATATCTTCGAGCGCATTTACCTGCTCGGCGCTGAGAACGTCGATAAAGTAACGTCGAACGGCCTCGTCGTGGGCGCGACGGGCTTTCGCGGCCAGCTCGCGCCCTTCCTCGGTAAGGACGACAACCGCGCCCCGGTTGTCCTCGGCACAGTTGTCGCGCCTCACCAGGCCCCGTTGCTCCATGCGGCGAAGCTGGTGTGAGAGACGGCTCTTCTCCCACTCGAGGCCACAGCGCAACGCAAGCGCCCGCATCGGCTCGTCCGGCGCCTCCATCAACGCCATCAAGACCTCGAATTCGGCCTCGGAGACCCCGGTCTCCCGGGAAAGCTCACGGTTGATCCGGTCAGCGAGGCGAACGCGCATGCGCTGGTAAGCCAACCATGTTTCAAGATGGGACGGTGCGAGAAGCTGCTCATTCATACGATCAGTATAGTTGACACATCAACCTCTTGTCGATTACAGTTGACGCGTCAACCAACGGAGGCGCGTATGCCGCGACATCTGGAAGGGATCCATCAGCACACCATGAACTACGGACACCCGCTCGAATTCGGAACCTTCGTCACCCCGAAAAATGACGATCCGCAACGCACCGTCGACCTCGCCAGGCGAAGCGAGGACCTTGGCTACGACATCGTCACCTTCCAGGACCACCCCTACGTCGCCGAAAACCTCGACACGTGGACGCTGCTCTCCTGGGTCGCCGGCGTGACGGACCGCATCCGCCTCGCCCCGAACGTCGTCAGCCTGCCGCTTCGCCCGCCGGCCCTCCTCGCCCGATCCGCCGCCAGCCTCGACCTGCTCTCCAACGGACGCCTCACGCTCGGGCTCGGTGCGGGCACCTTCTGGCAGGGCGTCGAGTCGATGGGCGGCCCCAACCGCTCCCCCGGCGATGCCCGCGAGGCGCTGGAAGAGGCGATTGCGATCATTCGCGGCATGTGGGATGTCGGCAACCGCCAGTCCGTGCGCTTCGCCGGCGAGCACTACGAGGTCCGTGGCGCCCAGCCCGGCCCGCTCGCGGCCCACGACATCCCCATCTGGCTCGGCGCCTACAAGCCGCGCATGCTGAAGCTCCTCGGCGAGCAAGCCGACGGCTGGGTCGTCTCCCTCGGCGGCCGCTACCTCTCCGTTGACGATTTCCGCGCCGGCAACGCCCGCATCGACGAGGCAGCCACGGCGGCCGGACGAGATCCGCGCGAGATCCGCCGCATCCTGAACATCTCCGGCACCTTCGCCGAGACTCGCGAGGGCTTCCTCAACGGCCCCGCCACGAGCTGGGTCGAGGATCTCCTGCCGCTGGTTGTCGAGGACGGCGTCGGGACCTTCATCCTGATGACCGACGACGAGGCGCAGATGGAGACGTTCGCGCGAGAAGTCGCCCCCGCCCTTCGGCTCGCGGCAGAAAAAGCCCTGCCGGGCGGCTTCGATGCTGCCCCCGTCAAGCGCGCGTCTGTCCGCGCGAAGCGCCGCGAGGGCATCGACTACGACAACATCCCGGCCGCGCTCGCCGACGTCGCGATCGAGCCGGGCGACCATGCCTACGCCCGCGTGAAGAGCACCTACATGCGCGGCGGCTCCCCGGGCCTCGTCTTCCGCGTGAAGAACACGCAGCAGGTCGTTTACGCGCTGGAGTTCGCGCGTGAGCACGCCCATCTGCCGCTAGGCATCCGCTCCGGCGGCCACGGAATCAGCGGCCGCAGCACCAACGACGGCGGCATCGTCATCGACCTCGGCGACATGAACCGCATGGAGGTCATCGACGAAGGGAACCGGATCGTCCGGATCGAGCCGGGCGCGCGCTGGATGGATGTCGCCGCGTTCCTCGCGCCCTACGGCTGGGCCCTGACCTCGGGCGATTACGGCGGGGTCGGCGTCGGAGGTCTCGCGACCGCCGGTGGCATCGGCTTCTTCGCGCGGCAACATGGCCTGACGATCGATCATCTCCGCGCCGTCACGATGGTCCTCGCGGACGGTTCGGTCGTCCGCGCCAGCGACGACGAGAACCCCGATCTCTTCTGGGCGGTCCGTGGCGCCGGCGCGAACTTCGGCATCGTGACGTCGTTCGATTTCCAGGTGCAGGAGGTCGGTAACGTCGGCTGGGCCCAGTTCGTCTTCGACGCCAGCGACACCGCCGGCTTCCTCGAAAAGTGGGGCGCGGCCATCGAGGCGTCGCCCAGGGATGTCTCGGGCCAGATCATCATGGGCGGTCCACGTCCGGGCCAACCAATGATCGCGCAGGCGTTGCTGCTCGTGAACTCGGACGACCCCGACACGATCATCAGCCGCCTGCAGCCGATCGCGGAGATCGCGCCGCTGTACGACCAGCGCATCGTCATCGCGCCCTATGCCAGCATCATCGCCAACGCGCCCGACACCGGCTACCACCAGGGTCGCGGCGAGCCAACATCCCACAACGGGAATGTCGAGCACATCACGCCGGAGTTCGCCGCCGCCGCGGCCCGGCTCATCCACAGTGGCGCCACCTACTTCTTCCAGGTCCGCACGGTCGGCGGCGCCGTTTCCGACGTCGATCCGGACGCCACGGCCTACGGCGATCGCTCGGCGAATTTCAACGTGGCGGCGATGGGCGCGAGCCGGCGCCAGATCGACCCGCAGTGGGAGACCCTGCGGGATCACTTCAGCGGCATATACCTGAGCTTCGAGACGGATCGCAGCATCGAGCGGCTGAACGACGCCTTCCCGCCCCAAACGCTCCGGCGCCTCCGCGACCTGAAGATGAAGTACGACCCGGACAACGTCTTCCGCGACAACTTCAACGTCAAGCCGCTCGCCGCTGTCCGCTAGCAGGGCACGAAACCGTTCCCCGTACCGCCGCATCTCGCAGTTGCGGCCGGTGTGCGGCGCCCATCGACCTCAGGACACTATTCACGAAAGGAAGCGACCACCCATGCCAACCTACGGACACAACCTCATCTTCGGCACCTTCACCACACCCACGGCCCAGCCCCCGCATCAGGCCGTCGAACTGGCCATCATCGCCGACAAGGCCGGCCTGGATCTCGTCACCTTCCAGGACCACCCCTACAACGCCGGCTTCCACGACACCTGGACGCTCATCTCCTACGCCGCATCGCGCACCGAGAACGTCCATCTCGCCGGTAACGTCCTCAACCTGCCGCTGCGTAACCCGGCGGTCCTCGCCCGCTCTGCGGCCAGCCTCGACCTCCTCTCCGGAGGCCGCGTCGAGATGGGGATCGGTGCCGGTGCCTTCTGGCAGGGCATCGAGGCGATGGGCGGCGACCGCCTGACGCCCGGCGAGTCCATCCAGGCGCTCGAGGAAGGGATCGAGATCATGCGCCAGATCTGGAACCCGGACGAGAAGCGTGGCGCGCGCGTCGACGGCGAGTTCCACAAGGTCAACGGCGCCCGGCGCGGCCCGAAACCGGCCCACGACATCGGCATCTGGATCGGCGCCTACAAGCCTCGCATCCTCCGCATGACCGGCCGCGCCGCCGACGGCTGGCTCCCCTCCCTCGGCTACCTCGAAGGCGGCCCGGCCGCTCTCGCCGAGATGAACAAGTACATCGATGATGGCGCGGAGAAGGCCGGGCGCGAACCCTCCGCCATCCGTCGCATGCTCAATATCAACGGCCAGTTTGCCCAGCAATCCGGAGGATTCCTCGTCGGCCCGCCGCAGCAGTGGGCGCAGCAGATCGCCGAGGTCGCCACGGAATACGGCATCTCCGGCTTCATCCTCGCCGCCGACGATCCCTACTCCATCGAGATGTACGCATCGGAAGTTGCCCCCGCCGTCCGCGAGATCGTCGGTGAAGCGATCGTAAGCCGGTAACCCCACCACGCGCAGGGACGACGTGCAGTCACGCGCCGCCATAGCAACAGGTCAGCCCGTGATCGCCTCGTCGTCCCTCTTTCCGCACCAAGAGCTTCGTCATCCTGGGCGAACGCGAAGGACTCGACGCGAAGCGACGTCGCAGGCATCACGCCGTACCTGAAACGTCATGCTCCCTCGGCATCACAGCCGTTCAATCGACGCAATCCGCCCATCTTCGACGTCGAACGCCATCGCGATCGTCGCCGGTGGCGTTCGCTCACCCTCCCCGGTTCGCCACGTCCCCTCGGCATCGACCGTCACGCGACTCCCGTCGGCCCGCACCGATACCGGCTCCAGCTGGATCCCCGTGTGCCCGATCCAGTCGGCGACAGCTTCCCGTCCGCTGGTCGTCCCCCGTGGCCCGACGATCGCCACATCCTCCGTCACGAACGTCCCGGCCTCATCGACATTCCCGGCGTTCACCGCGTCGATCCACGCCCGCACAACCTGCTCGGGATTTTCCGATGCCATCATGCCCTGTGATCCTTTCGACACATCCTCCCGGTACACTGCCTTCCGTCCATTGACACGAAGGAAGACGCAGCGAAAACAGCATGTGCCGTTCCGCTGCGCCCGAAAGGAGTTCACGAGTTGGATACCGCTCTCTGGATTGCCACCGGCATCCTCGCCGCCATGATGACAGTCGCGGGGTTGACGAAAGCCCTCCAGCCCCGGGAAAAGCTCGTCGCGTCTGGCCCCGGCATGGCCTATGTCGAGGACTTCGACGACCAGACCATCAGGCTCATCGGCATCGCTGAGGTTGTCGGAGCGGTCGGGTTGATCCTGCCGGGCGTCCTCGACATCGCGCCAATCCTCGTGCCGATCGCGGCGGCCTGCCTCGCAATCCTCCTCGCTGGCGGCGTGGTGGTGCATCTCCGCCGGGGCGAGCAGTCCGAGGTCGGCCTTCCGCTGGCACTCCTCCTCCTGGCCATCGCCGTCACGGTCGGCCGGTTCGCGATCGAGCCGCTCTAGCGACAACGCAAAAGCCCCGGTCGAGACGTCTCGACCGGGGCTTTGTCATGTACCTATTTCGCGCCCAGCAGCTCCTCGAGCCGCTCGTAGCCATCGTTGAGGCCCACTTCCATACCGGATTGCGCCATACCGTCGCGATCCTCCACGCTTTGGTACACGGAATTCGTCGTGATCAGGGTGCCGCCCTCGACATCCTCCAGCGTCAGCTCCTCCAGGCTGATATGGCCCGGATAGCCATCGAACTCGAACGTCTGCACGATTCGCTCGTTCTCGACGACGTCGTGGAACACCCCCTTGAAGCCATACGCATTGCCGTCCGGATCCGTGTGGACGAACCGGTACGAGCCGCCCGGAGTGCAGTTGAACTCCTGCAGGTCCATCGTCAGGTTCCGCGGACCGACCCACTGCTTGTACAGCTCCGGGTCGACATATGCCTGGAACACCCGATCCCGCGGTGCATTAATGACGCGCGTGGTGACGATGTTCTGGGTGTTCGGCTCGGCCGTGATGGTGGTCTTGTTACCGACGGTCATGACTGGTGCTCCTTCTGGCTACGGTCTTCCGTGAGCAGCGCCTCCAACCGATCGTGCTGCTGTTCCTTGCGTCGCCGGTGCAGCTGGATCCAGTCAGTCGCCGCGGCAAGTGCGTCCGCGTTGAGGCTACATGGCCGTCGCTGGGCATCGCGTCCCCGGGTGATGAGCCCGGCTCGTTCCAGCACCTTGATGTGTTTGGAGATCGCTTGCAACGAGATATCGAACGGCTCGGCAAGCTCGTTTACCGTCGCGTCGCCGTCCGCCAACCGCGCCAGGATCTGGCGCCGTACCGGGTCAGCGAGCGCTGAAAACACCTTGTCGAGATCATTCGATGACATGTGGGCCCCGTCCTTCCGTATTCAACCAACCGGTTGATTACCTCCCCATACTAGCGACCGTCCGATCCTTTGTCAACCTTTTGGTTGAATACGGTTTCGACCAACCTTTGCGGTAAGATGGACTGCTGCGCTACGGCCAGAGAACCGAATCATCGCGTTCGCCCGTATGGAGCGAACCCACACCGGAGCCTGTATCGTGAGCACCCCGTCCTACGATCCACATGCCCCCAATGCCGATCCGTCAGTGCCGGTCAATACGCCGACACCGGTGAATGGCCAGGTGATCCTCGTCGACTACGACCCGGCATGGCCGGAGATGTATGCCCGCGAGGAGGCCCGCATCCGCCAGGCGCTCGGCGACCGGGCGTTCCTGGTCGAGCACATCGGGTCGACAGCGGTACCGGGGCTCTGCGCGAAGCCGTGTATCGATATCGTGCTCGGCGTGGAGGACGCTGCTGATGAGGATGCCTACGTGCCGGCGCTGGAAGCCGCCGGATACGTCTTGCGTATCCGCGAGCCAGACTGGCACGAGCATCGGGTCTTCAAGGGCTCCGATATCAACCTGAACCTGCATGTGTGGTCCTTCGGCAATCCCGAGATCGCGCGGCATATCAGGTTCCGTGACTGGCTCCGTCACCACGACGATGACCGGGATTTCTACGCCGCCGGGAAGCGCCGGATCGCGTCCGGTCACTGGGCAACCATGAGCGCCTATGCGAACGCAAAGGACGACGTGGTACGCGAGATACAGGGACGAATCGATGCCGCCGCCAACGGGCTCGTCCCGCTCGGCAGGATCGTCCGGCTGCAGGTCCAGCGGGAAAAGATCAAGTCCGGCAAGGGCCCGGACGAGCGCTACACGCCACACGACCACCTCATCTCCGTCGCTGCCCTTCGCATCGACAGCGGTGGCGTCACAGGCGTCACGGAATCGGGCCGAACCATCCCGGATGTCCATCACCGAGACCATCCCCGTTCCCGTTTCCGGGGGGAAAATGGCGTGTCGATCGGGTTCACCGGCCACTACGCGCGAATGCGCGAGCGCTTCGGCGAGCATCTGGTCGACGGGATTGCCGGGGAAAGCATCCTCGTCGAGAATGCCGGCCTCGTCTCACTCGCGGACTTGACCAACGGCATCGTGCTGACCGGCACCGATGGGAGGGTCATCGAGATCGATACCTGGGATGTCGCGCATCCCTGTGCCCCGTTCAGCAAGTTCTGCCTCCGCTTCCCGGAGGGCCAGAAAGCCGACCGGCGCGTGACGGAGACGCTGCAGTTTCTCGAGAACGGCATGCGCGGGTTCAACGGCACCTATCGAGCTGACCAGCCGCAGGGCGCGATCATTCGAATCGGCGACACCGTCTACCTCCGGAAGGCATGAAGAACGGGCCGCCGGGATTTTCTCCGGCGGCCCGTTCCTGTGTTCTTCCTGCCGCGTCACGCCGTCCGCGTGGGCATCCGTATCCATGATGATTGCCCGGTCAGCCCGAGCATGGCGTCGACCGAATACCGTCCCGGCCCCGCGATAACCAGCGACAACGCCGCCAGCCCCAGCAAGAGCACCAGCTCGAATCCGCCGTTCGACACGAAGAAGCCGTTCTCGACGTGCACGATGAAGAACGCCCCGGCCATATCGATCGCCAGCAACACACCGACGATCCGCGTCAGGGCGCCGGCGATGAGGAACGCCCCGCCGATCAGCTCGACGAATGTCACGATCACCGCCGTCACATCCGGCAACGGCGCGCCCATCATGTCGAACCCGGACTGCGTGGCGCTGATTCCCTGGTCGATCAACTTCTGCCAGCCATGCATGAAGAAGACCAACCCCGTCGCGACCCGAAGCAGCAGCAAGCCACTATCGATCGCGCCATCCTCACGATCCTGGACCGGATAAGATCCTTGACGCATTCCCAGCCTCCTCGTCTTGGGATCACCGCTGGCATCGCCCCATCCGGCGATTCGTACCAACGTACCTATTCCTACGCTTACGGGAGGTAATCCGGTTTTCTTTTGTCACTCATCCGTCGCTCGCAGCACCAGGAAGTGAGGCATGCGTGGAGGAATCTTCCGTATGGCAGCAGGGCTCTCAGGCCATGGGTGACGTCCCGCGACATGGCTCGCCCCGCTGCAATTCGTGGTGGTGAAAGGACCACCGGCTATCGCAATCCGGTGGCGCACTTTCTCTCGCTCGTTGCGTATTAAGACTAGAGAAGGTGCAGAACAGCACCGCCCACCCCTCCGGCAGCGACATCACGATCAACGACCGCGGTCGGGAAAGAGCGTGATCATGATCACCTTGATCGTGTATCACCCTGGCCATCGCGCCTGAGGTCCGGGTGCGCCGCCAGGTACCGGCGAATCGCCTCCGGGTACAACGCGCACTCCGCCTCGAAGACCCGCGCCGCGAGCGTCGCCGCCGTATCCTCCGGCAACACGGGCACCTCCGCCCGCATCAGCGGCGGCCCTTCGTCGTAGGCGTCCGTCACGACATGCACCGTCGCGCCCGACACCGTATCGCCGTGCGCGATCACCGCCTCGTGGACGAAATCGCCGTAGCGCCCGCGCCCGGCGGCATATTCCGCCGCGTCCGGCAACAGCGCCGGGTGGATGTTGAGGATCCGTCCTTCCCATCCCGGAAGGACGAGCACCCGGCGGAGGAAACCGGCCATGATGATGAGATCCGGCGCATAGGGCCCGAACCGCTCGTACACCCGCCGCGAATACGCCTCGACGCCGGACGCGTCGCGCCGGGTCACCGTGAACGCCGGGATCCCGGCCTCCTGCGCGATCTCCAGCCCGCGCACCCCCTCGACCGAGCTGACGACCGCGACGACCTCCGCGTCCAGCTCTCCCCGCCCGATCACGTCCAGCAGGTTCTTCAGCGTCCGCCCGGATCCCGAGATCAGGATGCCAAGCCGCCACGGCCGTGAATTGGCGTCGTTCGCCCCGTTCATCCGACCCCGTTCCTCTCCGTCCAAACGCCTGGAACACGATATCGGGTAGTATCGGTCACAACGCGACGCGTCCTCTCTTCACTATCCGGAGTCTCCGCCATGCCCGCCCGAACCCGCCAACCCAACGTCCAGCACGGCACTATCGACGTCACGATCGACCGCATCGTCGGCGAAGGCAAGGGCATCGGTTTCGCCGACGGCAAGACGGTCTTCGTCTCCCGCACGGCGCCGGGCGACGTCGTCCGCGCCCGGATTCTCAGGCAGCAGCGTACCACCATTCACGCCGTTCCCGAGGAGATCATCGAGCCCTCGCCGATGCGCATCGAGCCAGATCATCCGCACGCCCACAACGGCGTCGGCTGCGACCTCATGCACATCAGCTACGAGGACCAGCTGAAGACGAAGGCCGCCATCATCCAGGACAGCCTGCGCCGCATCGCGAAGCTGGACCCGGTCCCGGATGTCCGGGTCCACGCCTCGCCGAACCAGTGGAATTACCGCTCCCGCGCCGAATACCAGGTCAACGTCCCGGGCAAGCTCCTCGGCTACTTCGCGGAGAACTCCCGGCGCATCGTCGATATCGACGTCGATCCCGTCGCCACCGACGGCGTCAACGCCCTCCTGACCACCCTGCGCGACGACGTCGACGCCGGTCTCGTCCCCGAAACCGCCCGCGAGTATCGCGCAGTCGCGACCGACACCGGCAACGCGTTGGAGCAGACGAGCACCCAGCGCTCCGCGGTCCTGTTCCAGACGGTGGGGGAAGAGAACTACCAGTTCTCCGCCGAGTGCTTCTTCCAGGCCAATATCCCGGTCGCGAAGGACCTCACCGATGGCGTCAAGCGCATCGCCAATATCGCCCGCGCCGAGCAAGGCATCGCCATCGATCTCTACTGCGGTGTCGGCCTCTTCACGCTGCCCCTGTCGCGCATCTTCCGCCGCGTCATCGGCGTCGAGAGCTTCAAGCCCGCCGTGAAGTTCGCGCTCGACAATCTCAAGTCCGCCGGGCTGGACCGCACAAAGGTCATCGGCACGCCGGTCGAGCAATGGGTCACGCAGGACAACTCCCGGTACGGCAAGGTCGCGCTCATGGTCTTCGACCCGCCGCGCACCGGCGCGGGACAGAAGGCGGTCGAGGGCATGCTCCGTATGAACCCGGCGCACATCGCCGCCGTCTCCTGCGACCCGGCCACCTTCGCCCGCGACCTGCACGGCCTGCTTGAAGGGGGCTACGAGCTCGTCTCCATCGAGGCGTACGATATGTTCCCGCAGACCCATCACGTCGAGATCCTGGCTCACCTGCGCCGGACCGAAGGATAACGGTCATGACCGTCAACGTCGTCCCGTTGGAGGAGCGGCACCTGCCCGACGCGCTGGCGCTCGCGCGCGAGTCGTTCCTCCGGGAGCAGATGCACGTCCCGTCATTGCCGATCGAGTCGGCTGACGATGCCCTGCGCGATGCGGTCGCCAACACGGTCCGGAACGGGATCGGCGTCGCGGCCGAGGAATCCGGGCGGCTGCAGGGGTTTATGGCCTTCTATGGCCCGATCGACAACCTCTTCGGCGATGCCAAGGGCGCGATCTCGCCAATCCACGCGCATGCGGTCACGGGAGAACGTCGCGACCGCCTCTACTCATGGCTCTTCCAGCATGTCGCCGACGCGGTCGTCGGTCAGGGCATGACCAGCCTCGCCATCTCCACCTTCGCCCACGACCGCGATGTTGCCCGGGCACTCTCGTTCAACGGCTTCGGAATCCGGAACGCCGATGGCATCCGCGACCTCCAGGCGCCGATCGACACCTCGCCGGTGTCCGGCTACACCTTCGCCGCGCTCCCGCCCGAGGATGTCCTGGAAATCCACCCGCTCGAGAACGGCCTGGTTCGTCACCTCCGCTCCAGCCCGACATTCCTGGCGCTGGATGACACGTCGGAGGACGCGTTCATCGAACGCTCCCGCGACGCCCGCTTCTTCGTCGCCCGCACGGGTTCCGGCATCGTCGGCTACATCAAGATCACGCAGACCGGCGAGAACCTCCTGACGACCGTGCCGTGGATGCTCAACATCACCGGCGCCTATCTCCTGCCGGAGCATCGCGGCCGGGGAGTCTACCGGGGATTGGCCGCCTACGCCGCCGCCTCGCTCCGCGACAAGGGCGTTCGATTGCTGGGCGTCGACTTCGAGACGATGAACCCTGCCGCGCTCCACTTCTGGAGCAAGTACTTCGACATCTACACCCATAGCTACGTCCGCCGCATCGACGATGGCGTACTGGATCGCACCTCACCATGAGCAAGACCGCCCCCATCACGATCAGCCTGACGCTCCCACTCCCGCCCAGCATCAACGAGCAGTACGTCGTCGTCGGCAAGCGCAAGCGTGTCCTCACCAAGGTTGCCCAGACCTGGAAGAAGGACGCGACGAAAGCGATCTCGATGCTCCGCGACCGCAGCACGATCAGCCCGGTCGAGGAACGCGAGCTCGCGAGGAATCTCCTCGGGGTCTACATGACCTTCTATTTCAAGACGCCGATGAGACGCGACCTCGACGGCGGCCTCAAGATCGCCCTCGACACCATCGCGACGAACCTCGGCTTCGACGACCGCAACGTCGTCGATCTCCACCTCACCAAGCAGATCGATCCCCTGCATCCTCGCCTCGAGGTCGAGATCGAAACGATCAGTGACTGGTCCTTCGACCAGGAATACGTCCTCCTTCCGCAAGAAGACGAGGAGCTACAAGGCGACCAATAGTCACCCCGAGTTGACGGCGCGAACGGGCGAAGTCCCTAGTGCGATGCGGTGTTGCGACTCACCTGTTTCCCTGCAGGAATTCCATCGTCGGGTACCATGGTGCTGTTACGGCTGCGACGCTCCATGCCGTCGCGCCAGCAAGCCCGTTCCAGACACGTAAAGGAATACTCGTGAGCGCACCCGACACAACCACCCCGACCCCGATCGACCCGACTGAAGGCGACGTGGTCGACGTCGATGTCATTGACGAGTCCGTCCAACTCCTCGAAGACGCCGCCGATTCGGACCATCAGGTCGATACGGCCGTCATCCTCGACTTCGGATCGCAGTACAGCCAGCTCATCACCCGCCGCGTCCGGGAGATCGGGGTTTTCGGCGAGCTCATCGCGCATGACAGCCCGTGGGAAGAGGTCGAGAAGCTCAATCCCAAGGCCGTCATCCTCTCCGGCGGTCCGGCGAGCGTCTACGAGGAGGGCGCGCCGCAGCTCCCCGACTGGGTGATCGAGAAGAATCTGCCGACGCTCGGCATCTGCTACGGCATGCAGCTCCTCGCCCAGGCCTTCGGCGGCACCGTCGAGCCGGCCGACCACCGCGAGTACGGCCACGCCGAGCTCCAGGTCGAGGATTCGGGCGAGGGCCTGGCCCTCTTCGGCGGGCTTCCCGGCAGCATCAGCGTCTGGATGAGCCACGGCGACCACATCCAGCAGCTCCCGGAAGGCTTCTCCATGCTCGCCTGGTCGACGAACTCCCCCATCGCGGCGATGGGCAACGGCCGCGTCGTCGGCCTGCAGTTCCATCCGGAAGTGCAGCACACCGAATACGGCACGGACATCATCCGCAACTTCCTCGTCAACGTGGCCGGATGCTCCACGAACTGGTCGGCGGAGTCGTTCATCGACGCCGCGATCAAGGACATCCGCGAGAAGGTCGGCGATGGCCGCGTGCTTCTCGGCCTCAGCGGCGGAGTGGATTCCTCGGTTGCGGCTGCCCTGATCCACCAGGCGATCGGCGACCAGCTCACGCCGGTCTTCGTCAACAACGGGCTGCTCCGGCAGGGTGAGGCCGATGCCGTTCGCGAAGCCTTCACGAACCACTTCAAGACTAACCTCGTCTACGTGGACGCCAGCGATCGTTTCCTCGAGAAGCTGAAGGGGGTCACTGACCCGGAGGAGAAGCGGAAGGTCATCGGCGAAACCTTCATCCGCGTCTTCGAGGCCGAGGCCGAGAAGGCCGGGCCGTTCCAGTTCCTCGCCCAGGGCACGCTCTACCCGGACGTCATCGAGAGCGCGACCAGCAGCTCGAACTCGAAGACCGCCGTCAAGATCAAGACGCATCACAACGTCGGTGGCCTGCCGGAGGACATGGACTTCGAGCTTCTCGAGCCCTTCCGTCTTCTCTTCAAGGACGAAGTCCGCGCTGTCGGCCGCGTCCTTGGTGTCCCGGAAGAGATCGTCGAGCGCCAGCCCTTCCCGGGTCCTGGTCTGGCCGTGCGCCTGCTCGGCGAGATCAACGACGAGGATCTCGACCTGCTCCGAAAGGCGGACGCCATCGTCCGCGAGGAGATCGAGGCCGCCGGGGAGAACGAGAACGTCTGGCAGTACTTCGCCGTCCTCCTGCCGGTGAACTCCACCGGCGTCATGGGCGACTACCGGACGTACGCGCGCGTGGTGGCCGTTCGCGCCATCGCCAGCCAGGACGCCATGACCGCCGACTGGGCGAAGCTGCCCTACGAGGTCCTTGGCCGCATCAGCAGCCGGATCGTCAACGAGGTCAACGGCATCAATCGCGTTGTCTACGACATCACGTCCAAGCCGCCCGCAACGATCGAGTGGGAGTAGCGGCATGATCCTCGAGGTCGCGATGCTCGACGTGCGGCCGGGTCAGGAAAACGCATTCGAGGACGCCTTTGCGGAGGCGTCCTCGATCATCTCATCCATGCACGGCTATCTGGAGCACGAGCTGCAGCGATGCATCGAACGGCCTTCCCGCTACGTGCTCCTTGTCAGGTGGGAAGCGCTGGAGGATCACACAGAAGGCTTCCGTGGCTCGCCGGAATACCAGCGGTGGAAGGCACTCCTGCACCATTTCTACGACCCGTTTCCGACCGTGGAGCATTTCACGCGGGTTCGGTAGCAATGTCGTGGACCGCGCGGCTGTCGGCAGGCGCCTCATCGCGATCTGTCATTCCGTAATCACGGACAACGCCCGCGACCCGGAGACGGTAGTCGCCAAAGATCCCGTTCCGGCCCGCATGCTGGGCCCCACGATGCTCCGACATCGAGCGCCAAGCCCGCACCGCATCCTCGTCCCGCCAGAACGAGAGCGACAGCACCTTGCCGGGGTGTGACAGGCTCTCGAACCGCTCGATGCTGATGAACCCGTCGATATCATCCAGTAGCGGCCGCAGCTCGGCGGCGATGTCGAGATACCGCTGACGCTGGCCCTCCGCGGGCCACACCTCGAAGATAACGGCGATCATCGCATGCCCTCCGTGGTGATGACGTTCCGGAGATCAGGGATCCGTGCATTTCCTGACGGGTGATAACGGACCGCTCGCCCGATCTCATCCGGAACCAGCCCGGAGTCCCGTGCGAACCGGACGATCTCGTGTGCGATCGTCATCGCAACCCTCTCACCCGGGCACCGATGCGGGCCGTAGCCGAACCGGCATTCATCGGCCGGTCCTCCCAGTACGGCGATAACCAGATCCCCCGCGCGTAGCTGTTGGTCGCCCAGGGTGATATTCGAGACGGCCCATCTGCGCGTGTTCTGGACAGGCGCATCGGCACGCAACACCTCGGCGAGGGACCGCGCGATATCGCCATCCCCATGTCGCGGCAGCGCAACGAGGGCGTTCCCGACCAGACCGGCAGTCGCGTCATGCGTCTGGAACAGCAATCCGATGGTGTTGGCGATCCTGTCGGACTCGCTCACCTCCCCGCCAGATGCTCCACGGGCAGGTCTATCCCCGAATAGCCGGACCAGCTCCCGTACCGCCTCGTCCCCAGCGAACGTATCGGTTCCGGAGGCCCCGGGCGCCGCCGCTCGCACGAAGACGGAGGTCCAGCCAACCAGATCGCGCAACGTCTCGTCAGGAACGCCGAGCAGCGTACCAATGGTCATGACCGGGACAGCAAACTGGAGGTCGTGCAGCGTCGGTTTACCACCAAGCCGGTGGAGCACCGTTTGTACGGCATCTACGACCTGCTCCGTCGTCATGGCATCCAGCATCGCCGTGGCCGCCGCCCGCCGCTCCCGATGCCGGTCACCTTCGGACATTCGGGCGAACCTCCCAAAGATGTCACCGGCTGACGTCCCCGCCAGGGATGGCGGCACCGGCGCATCAGGAGGCCGAACCGCAAGCTCCGGATGTGAGAGCACGGTTCGCACCGTATCGGCATCGACCGCGATCCACGCCTCCAGGCCGCGGTCCCACCATAGACCTGAACGACCTCCAACTTGCTCGTAGATTTCATATGGACATGCGCGAACGACAGCTTCTACAACGTTTGCGTGACCGGACATCTCCTCGCTCCTGCTGTGCGACGAACAGATGTCTCCAGTGTGGCAACGCGGTATCCATACGTCCAATACATAGAACTTTCACCACCCATGCAATATGCTGATACATATGGAGCTCATCGAGATCGAGGCATTCCTCGCCATTGCCGACACCGGATCCTTCACGAAGGCCGCCCGGAACCTGCATATCTCGCAGCCAGCGATCAGCCGCCGGATCGACCTGCTTGAGATGGACCTCGGCGCTCCGCTCCTCCTCCGTGGCCGGTCCGGCGCGCGGCTCACCCCGGCAGGAGAGGCATTCCTCCCATTCGCGCGAACCATCATCGCAACCGTCCGTGACGGTATCAACGCCGTGAAAGAGGTAACGGAGGAGAACCGGGGCGATCTGTTGCTTGCCATCGTGGGCACCCTCGCCAGCACCAATTTGCTCGAGTCCATCCGCACTTTCCGCAGGGAGCACCGATCGATCCGCCTGCGTCTCCACACGGCAAACAGCAAGGGCGTCAGCCAGCTCGTGCGCTCCGGCGACTCAGACCTCGGCCTGCGCTATTTCGCCGACTCGTCCGGCGATCTGGAGAATCATGTACTTGGTGAGGAATCGATCGTGCTCGTCCGCGCGGTGAATTCGACCCTGCTTCCCGACGAGCCGCCAACCATCAAGCTCCTCTCATCGGTTCCCTGGGTCGGTTTCCCGATCGGCTCCGGATCGTCCGGTGAACCATTCGCGCACGAAATCGAACGAACCCGCGTCCGCCTGGGCATCGAGATAGCCGAGCGGATCACCATCGACAGCCTCACCGCCCAGAAGCGGATGATCGAGGCGGATTTCGGTATCGGGATGCTTCCCGAAAGCTCTATCGTCGAAGAGCTACGCCTCGGAACACTGGAGATCGTGGATCTCCCTGATGCACGCGCGCAGGCGCCCATCGTCCTCGTCTCGCGCAAGGATGGCTTTCGCTCCCGCGCCATGGAGACGTTGATCAGCATGCTGACCGCAAATCACCCGGATATCCCGGCAACACAGGTATGATGTTTCGCAGCACGTGGCATATCCGACCTCGTTTGAGACAGGGCAGGACATCAGATGAAGCTCACCGATTTCGACGCACTCAGCTTTGATTGTTACGGAACCCTGATCGATTGGGAGCACGGTCTGCGGGGCGGCCTGATGAAGGTCGCCTCACTCTCGCCGAAGGCGCCAGACCTCGACACGCTCCTGGAGACTTACGCAGAGGCCGAGGCGGCCGCCGAGCGCGAGAACCCGGACATGCGCTATCCGGAGGTCATCTCCCGCAGCATCATCGCGACCGGGAAAGCACACGGCATCGATGTTCCCGAGGGGCTCGCGATGCAGATCGGCGCCTCTATCCCGGAATGGCCGGCCTTCCCCGATTCGGCGGAGGCGCTGCAGCGGCTGAAGCAGCGCTACAAGCTGATCATCCTCTCGAACGTCGACCGGCAATCCTTCGCCGGCAGCAACCGGCGGTTGGGAGTTGAGTTCGACGCGGTCCTGACCGCCGAGGACATCGGCTCCTACAAGCCTGACCCGCGCAACTTCGAGGCGCTGTTCGCGAAAGTCGACGAGATGGGCATCCCGCGCGAGAAGCTACTGCACGTCGCCCAGAGCCTGTTCCACGACCACGTGCCGGCGAAGGCGGCGGGCATGACGACGGTCTGGATCGACCGCAGGGCCGGGCAAGAGGGGTCCGGTGCAACGCCGATCCCGGACAACGCCCCCGAGCCGGACTGGCGATTCACCTCCATGGCCGAGTTCGCCGACGCGGTCGAGGGCGCGGACTAACATCTTGTACAGGCTTTTCCTCTCGCCAAGCGACGCTGCAAGCCGTACCGCCGCACCTTGTGTGCGGCGTTCGGCGCCGGAGACAGGCTCCGGCGGTACGGCAGTCTTCATCCTGTGTAGGCCACCATGTCAGACCTGACCGTCACGCCCGTGGCGCGCATCCATACCGACCTGCCGACGAAGTTCGGCGTACCGCGCCAGCCCGGGCTCGTGCCCGAGCTGACCGGCAGAATCGTCTTCGAGGCCGCCTACCGGCACCCGGACGCCGTCCGCGGACTTGAAGCGTTCTCCCATATCTGGCTGGTCTTCATCTTTTCCGGGGCGATGCGGGAGGGATGGTCCGCAACGGTGCGCCCGCCACGACTGGGAGGGAACACGCATGTCGGCGTCTTCGCCTCCCGCTCACCCTTCCGCCCGAACCCAATCGGGCTGTCCTGCGTCAAGCTGGATCGGATCTACGCGGAGACGCCGCAGGGGCCGGTGCTGCACGTCTCAGGCATTGACCTGATGGACGGCACGCCGATTATCGACATCAAGCCGTACCTGCCCTACACGGACAGCTACCCGGATGCCGCAAGCGGCTTCGTGACAGACGCCTCCCAACGAACGCTGGAGGTCGTGATCCCCGAGGAATGGCAGCAGCTCGTCCCGCCCGGGAAGCTCCCGGCCCTGCGCGGCATCCTCGCCCAGGATCCGCGTCCCTCCTACCAGGACGATCCGGACCGCGTCTACGGCTTCGAGTTCGCGGGCACGGACGTCCGGTTCAGGGTCGAAGCAGGAACCTTGACGGTCTGCGAGATCGTGGAGTTTCCGGACCGATCACGCTGATCACGACGCGAGGATGCGTTCGATGTACTCGCGGTGCTCGTCATAGTGCATGTAGGTGTTGCCCATGATCTTGTGCGCGATCTCGAAATCCCCGGAACCGGGGACGAAGTCGTTGCAGGGCCGGTGCAGTCCCTCGTCCGAAAGCCCGATCAACGCCTGCAGCATCGCCTCATGGGTCGCGGCAAGCGACAAGCGCACCTCGTCCAGCGACGTGCGTGCATGCTGCTCCCGGATCGCCTCGTTCTTCCGGTCATAGTCGTCCTCGTCGAAAAGCTCCTTGCTGACGCCCAGCCCCTCCCACTGCGGCCGCCCGTCGCGGATCATGACCAGCACCGAGTTCGCCCAGGCATCGAGGTTCACGAGATGATCCTTGGGTGACCATCCTGCCGAGTCGGTCTTGCCGACCAGGTCGTCAGCGGACGCCCCGTCGACCGTGGCCTGTAATGCCTGCCAGGAGGTGTCCATGTGGCGCAACAGCTCCTGGAGGGTAGGGATCGGCGGGAAGTCGTCGGTCATGACATCGCTCCTGGTACGAGGCTGGTCAGGTGAGAAACACGTTTCTCAGCTTAACGACAAAGGAGGCCATCACGCAGCCCCCTTCTCACCCTATCGTTCGATTGCACCAGTTTTGGCCTACCGTCGCATCAGCAATTCGACCCTGTTTCCGAACGGATCAGCGACGTAGAAGCGCTCGTATCCGGGCAGTGGCTCATCCTCGACAATCACGACGCCCGCTTCTTCCAGTCGGGATCGCATAGCTGCTAGGTCGTCGACCTCATAGGCGACATGCGCCTTGGTCGCGGGGCGGAAATCCTTGTCGACACCGAGATGAAGCTGCAGGTTGCCGGTCTCGAACCAGCATCCGCCCCGCGCAACGAGGTTCGCGGGCTTGTCCATCTCAGTGAAGCCAAGAAGACGGCCGTAGAACGCCCGCGCGGGATCCTCGCCACCGGCCGGGATCGCGACCTGGACATGGTGGATGGAGGGGTTTCGGTCAGTCACGGTCGATGTAGTAGGTCATGCTCTGGAGCGCGGAGACAGGATCGATCTCCCGCACCGTGACATGTTCCGGGACCCGCAGGATCACCGGCGCATAGTTGAGGATCGCTTCGGCGCCGCCCTTGACCAGGAGATCGGCGGCTTCCTGAGCCTGGACCCGCGGCGTGGCGATGATCCCAACGCGGATGCCTTCCTCGCGCATCGCATCCGCCACCTCGGACATCGGGCGGATGACCAGATCATTCACCTTTTCGCCAACCTTGGCCGGGTCAGCGTCGAAAAGGCCGGCGATCGTGAACGAGGATCGGCTGAACCCCCGGTAGCTCGCGATTGCGTGCCCCAGACGGCCCATCCCCAGCAAGACCATCGGCCACTGCCGATCGAGCTTCAGGATCTGCTCGATCGCGCCCGACAGGTGCTCGATATCGTAGCCCTTGCCCTGCTTGCCGAATTTCCCGAAGTAGGAAAGATCACGCCGGATCTGGGCGGCCGTCACGCCGATGAGGCTGGCCAGCTCCTCGGATGAAACGGATCGGCTTCCGCTCTCGACGAGGCCCTTCAACGTGCGGACATAGATGGGGAGACGCCGGATGACGATATCTGGAATATCGTCCGGATCAATGTCATACGCCGGTTGAGTCAATCGGGAGTCGCTGGTACCGCCTGCGCGGGTTACGTGGTTCGTCATCTTCCATCCGGGCCCAGAGCCGAGTCACGACCGGTAGCGGGGACGTTCCCGTCATGCCAGGCCGGGCTCGCGCCGCCTGCGTGTTGTCGACAAAGGTGGGCTGCACGTGTTCCCGTTCACAAGTGTAATCGGTCAAGGGCAGGCGATGCCGGGGCGCTACTCGTCTTCCCAGAAGATGCGCTGGAACTCGCCGCTGTCGTAATAGCCGACAATGCTGACGATCTTCCCGCCGGCGACGCGAATGACGGCCAGCTGCTCCGAGATGCGCTCGCGGCCTTGCCGGGCGGAGTACTCACGGATCACGTACATCACCGCGCCACGATCTGGCGCCGCGATCACGTCGGTCACGTCCCAGTGGGCGTTCGGATAGGACGAAACGACCGTGCCGAAGTAGGCCACGATCTCGTCCGCCGGGCGGATCGGCGCGCTGTGGGGGTGCACGCGGAAGGTCGCGTTGGCCGCCAGCGTGTTGCGCATGCGACGTGGATCGCGCGCGTCAAGCGCCATAAAGAATTCCCGGCCAAGCGCTTCGACAATCTCGATCTCGCTCAGGCCGGATGCGTTGTGCGTCCGGGATTCCACATCTGCCTCCAGGCAGTGCTATCCGTCGGTCGGCGACGGGATCACGTGCTAAAAGGTGACGGACTGCGGGACGAGCTTCAGGAGCTCGTCCAACGATGCGCGCTGGATCTGGGCGACATCGTCACGAGCGCCTACCTCGTTCAGGGTGAGGTCCATGGCCCGCAGGAACTGGTAATCGTGGATCGCCAGCCCCTCGGCCGCCTCCCGGAGAGTCAGGCTCCGATGACGCCGGCTGAAGCCACTGCGGTTCCATGCGTCATCCGGCAGCTCGCGAAGCAGCGAGCACGTCCCCTGCCGAAGCCGCCGGAACCCGGCCATCACCACGATGGTCGGATGGTCCTCGTCGGCCAGCCGTTGGGCCTCCGTCGGCTCGTGGTCGGGGATGGCGTCGAGATCCGGGCGATCCTGCGTCGCGATCATGTACATGCGGGGATAGATGAACTGCTCGTGATCGCGCATACCGAGCACGAGCTCCTTCACCGTCGGCTCACCGTAGTAGCGGGATCGCTCGAGGATGTTCCGGTCGTGGATCGGCGAAAGCCAGCGCGAGAGGTGGTGGATCGTGTAGTGCAAACGGATGATCAGGGCGTTGTTGTCCATCTCGCGGATGGCACGCTCCTGCTCCTCGCCGATCGGCGCATCGGTAGTGATGAAGTTCGAACCTGTCTGCATCCCGCCATCCTCTGTTCTTGCCGGCCCACCCCGCCTTTCGGCCGGCGTTATTCCGGTCATGACATTGCGAAACCTGCGCCGCAAAGGACGTTTCTGTCGCCCATTATCGCACGGTTATCAGGCGACGGCTTCCCGGGCTTCTCCGAGGTACCGCTGGTCGTGCTCGATAACGTGTTCCAGGAATTCTTCCAGGGTCACTTCGCCTCGCCCGACCATCACTCCGGTTCGCTCCCAGGCCGCCTCATCCATCTCCCGCAAGCGCTCGACCAGAGCCTTGCGGAGGGCAACGAGCTGGCCGAAAACGTCGTGCGCATCCTGCGCGCCGTAGTCATGTTCCAGGGACCACATCATGACATCCGGGTCGTCGAACTCTGGATGCTCGCCCCCGATGATCTGCACGATCCGGTCGTGGATCACGTCCTCCCAATCGCGCAAGAAGCAAAGGACCTCAACGACGCCCCAGCCCCCATCCTGACCCGGCTGCTGAAGCGCTTCCCGCGAACGGCCGGCGATCAGGCGATCGAATTGCACGATCATCTGCTCGAGGTTGGTAAGGATCTCTTCGACCCGGGCAGAGACTGCCAGCGTCGCCGTCTCCCCTTCCTTGTCCTGGTTCGTTTCCTGACTCATCAACTCCGGTTCCCACGAATACGTTCGCATGTCATCCCCGGCCGCACAACAACGACCGGGAGGCCACATGCCAGGCCTGTCCGGGACATCTGCGCTCCCACCTTCAGGGAGCGTTGGCGCATCCGTCGCCGGGATCCTAGCGCCCCTCACGAATGACGAAATCGACGGATTGCACCACCGCGACATCATCCTCCGGAACGACCCGCCAAACGCCCGTCGCGGCGGGCTGGGACGCGAAGGACACGATCATCATGAGGGCGTCCGGGTAGTTCGCCTCGCGCACATCCGTCGCAGACGGCGTGGCAGGACCCTTCAAGTGTGAGTGGACGATGACCCCCAGCTCCAGCCCGGCCTCCCGCATCTCCCGGAACGCCACGATGATCTCTTGGGGATCCATCGTGTAACGGCTCGGGGAATGGTCGATGTTGGTTCCGGGGAAGAAGCGCTCGGCCTCGACCGACAGGAACCCGTCATCATCGCGGAAGGGCGCGCCAACCCCCAGCAGCCCCACGCCTTCATTGGGCGCGGCCGCCAGCAGGTGGATCATGATGTCGTCGCGGATCGAGCGGGGCAGATAGAGCCTGTCCACCGACGCAATGGCCATGTTGGACTCAGTTCCCATACATCCCCCGTCGCCCCACCGCGGCAAGTTCAGGAGCGCCTACAATACAGGCATTGCCCGACACCCGGTGGACCAATTCACCGGCTCGCCAGCGCGGGAGGATCCCGCGACATCCTGGCGGATTGTACCAGCTATGCGATCCGGCCGATCAGTCGCCATGCCCGCGCCGCATTCAGACCCTCTGGAGCCGCCCTCATTATGCCGCTTGCCCCAACCATTCGTCAGACGCTCGTCACGCTGTTCCTGCTGCTCGCCACCATCTCCACCGGACCGATCGCATCGGCCCAAACCCCCGTCCCCAATGCGGCGTATGACCCCGACTCCCTCCACATCATCAAGCCAGGGCTCCGCGAGGCCGTCGCTGCCGAGCTGCCGTCTGGCCTGCCGGTCTACGACATCGACGTGACCTTCCCCGAGGATCCGGAGAGTCACGTCCTGAGCGGCAAGATGACCGTGACGTACACCAATACGACCGGCGACACGCTGGCCGAGCTGCCGTTCCGCTTGTACGCGAACAGCGCCGCCGAAGGTGAAGACGCGGTGACCATGGACTCGGTGACGATCGACGGCTCCAGCGTCGAGCCGGAGCTTTCCGAGCGCAGCTCCGTAGCGATGCTGTCGCTACCGACGCCGCTTGCGCCCGAAGAGTCCACGAGCATCGAGGTCGCGTTTACCACGACGGTTCCGGTCGATGAGCCCGCTCACTACGGCATCTTCAACTACGCATCCAGGACAGACACCTGGTCCCTCGCGCACTGGTATCCGGTGGTTGCCGGACGCGATCCAGAGGGCGGCTGGATGCTGGAGCCGACGAGCCGAAACGGTGACCCGGTCTACACCGAAACCGGTATGTACACCGTTCGCATCACCGCGCCGGAAGACCTTCAGCTCATGACCAGCGGCGTCGAGACCGCCTCGGAGCCAGCCGGCGATGGCACCGTCACGACAACGTGGAGCGCCGCGCCGAGCCGCGACTTCGTGATGCTGGCGGACGCGGATATGCAGTCCGTGACGGAGGACGTTGCCGGAACGACCGTGACGTCCTGGTTCCACGACGGGCATGGCCCGGCCGGGGAGGCAACGCTGCTCTGGACCGTCCAGTCGGTCGAGCTCTTCAACGAGCTGCTCGGGGAATACCCGTTCGTGCAGCTCCAGGCGGTCGAAGCGGCGATGTTCAATGCCGCCGGGGTGGAGTATCCGCAGCTCTTCACGATCAGCGACGGCTATTACCAATCGGCCCCTGACCTGGACGAGCATGGCTACTTCGAGTTCACCGTCGCCCACGAGGTCGTCCACCAGTGGTTCTACAGCATCGTGGGGAACAACCAGTACGACAGTGCCTTTATCGATGAGGGACTGACGAACTACCTCTCGTCACGGGTCTACTTCTCCGAGCTGTACGGCGACGAGGTCGGGCGCGAGGTCTTCGGGAACAACGTGGCGCGGCCGTTCCGGTACATCATCGAGGGGAACATGGATGTCGTCGTCGATACCCCGACTGACGCCTTCCCCTCCGAGCGCGACTACGTCAACGCGGCCTACGTGAAGGCCCCGATGGGCTTCGGCGCCATCCATGACGAGATGGGCGACGAGGCGTTCTTCGGCGGGCTCCAGTCGTACGTCGCTGAATTCCGTTTCGAGGTCGCAACACCGGCCGACATGCTCCGCGCGTTCGAAGCCGCCGCCGATACCGAGGTCCAGCCGATCTGGACGCACTGGTTCGAAGGTCGCAACGGCTCGCTCGACATCCGTGACTGACGCCATGAGCCGCATCCGTGCCCTCCCTTCATCGCTGACGTTCCAGGTCCTCGCCATCGCCATCGTGAGCCGGATCGGCCTCTTCTGGGCCAACTGGTTCACGCTGAAGATCCTGCCGCGCCTGCCAATGTACGAAACCCAGCGTGCCGACTGGTTCCTGCCGCGCGAGCCACTGCTCGACGGTTGGGCACGGTGGGACTCGGCCCACTACATCAACGTCGCCCTGAACGGCTATGGGCTCGATAACCCCGACGAGATGGGTCAGCGCGTGGCTTTCTTCCCGCTGTACCCGATGCTGGTCCGTGCCGTTGCGTTCGTCACCGGCGCGGAGCAGAGCAGTGCCGGATACGCGGTCGCCGCGATCATCGCCGCCAACCTGTGCTTCCTCGCTGCGGTGCCCCTGTTCGCGAAGCTCGTCGCGCGAGTGTCGTCGATCGACGTCGCCCGCATCGCAACCACGCTGCTCTGCATCTCACCGTTGGCGTTCTTCTTCACTGCCGCTTACACCGAATCGCTCTTCCTGCTGCTCTCGATCGGCGCGTTCCTCTTCGCCTACGACCGAAAGTGGCTACCCGCATCGGCATGCATCGCGCTCGCCTCGGCGACACGACTCTTCGGCCTCGCCCTGATCCCGGCCATCCTGCTCGTTGCCTGGCGCAACCGCGCTCCATTCCGGGACCTGGTCACGATCTACATCGTCTCGCCGCTCGGAACGGTGGCCTTTTTCGGCTGGTTGTGGCTTGAGTACGACGACCCGCTGGCCTACTTCCGAGCACAGGCAAACTGGGGCGGCTGGCAGGACCGGGTCGGCATGTACATCGATATCCTGCGGGATCAGCCCGGTCAGATGCTCGCCAGCCCGATGTACACGATCATCCTGGTCAACGTCGGCCTGGCGCTTCTCAGTCTCGTCGCGCTGTTCTGGGTGTGGAAGCTGCTGGAACCGGGGATCGCGCTGTTCTCCACGATCATCGTGGTATTTCACCTCGTCTACACATGGAACTCGCTGGGCCGTTATGTGCTTCCCGCGCTGGGCGTCTATATCGTCGCCGCGATGCTCCTCAACCGGCCCGGCTGGAATACCTGGGTGCGCGAAAGCGTCTACATTGGCAGCGCCATCGCGCTCACGACGCTGACGATCCTCTTCTCGCACGGTTTCTGGATCGTCTAATTACGCCATCAGCTCCTTCGCGCGGGCGACGGCCTCCCCATAGCGAGCGATCGCTTCCGGCGTAAACGGATACAGGTTCGTCAGGATATGACCGACACCGACGTCCCGGTACTCCACCAGTTTCGCGGCGACCTCGTCAGCCGTGCCGGTGATATAGGAATCCGGCGTCGACATCCATGCTGGCAGGCTGCCGAGATCCGGATAGGCGACCGTGGCGCCGCCGGTGATGACGAGGGAGTCCGGGTCGCGACCTTCTGCTTCGCAGGCCGCTCGCACCTTGGCGATGTCCTCGCGCGTCTTGTCGATCGGGCCAAGCCAGTCCGTCGTCCACATGTCCGCGTGGCGCGCGGTCAACCGCAGCATTCGCGGGGCAAAGGCGGCGATCAGGATGGGGACGCCCTCGTCACGGGGACCTCGCGGGCTGATCACGCAGTCCTCGGCCCGATGATATTCGCCGGTGAAGTTGACCCGCCGGTCCTTCAGCAGCGGTCCGATGATCTGCAGTGCCTCTTCCAGCCGCGAGACGCGATGGTCGAACGGGAACCCGAACGCATCGAACTCCGGCTCGTGCCACCCGGCGCCCAACCCGAGGATCAGCCGGCCACCGGAGACCTCGTCCAGCGTCTCGGCCATCTTCGCCAGCAGCGCCGGATTGCGGAATCCGGCACACAGCACCGTGGTTCCCAGCTCGACTCGTTCGGTGCTGGCGGCAAGCGCGGTCAGCATCGTCCACGCCTCGTGGAAACCAACGGTCGGATGCCCTTCGAACCGGTGCAGCAAGTGGTCGTAGACCCACACCGAATCGAAGCCCAGCGCCTCGGACTGCCGCGCGGCTGCCCGTAGCTCCGACCACGATGGCGCCCGACCCGACTCGTCTTCCGCCAGCGGCAGGATCATCCCGATCTTCACGTTCTCGCGTTCCTTCCCGGTATCGCTACAATCTCCGACATGAACGATACGCCACACGACCTCACCGACGCCCTCGATTACGCGCTGCAAACCGCAACCGATCGCATCCGACCAGACGTCCTGCTCCTCTCGGGCGGGCTGGATTCGTCGCTGCTCGCCGCGATGTGGACGAAGCAGGGTCACCGCTTCAAGGCGGTCACGGTCGGGCTCGACCCGAACATCCGGTGCACGCCGGCGCATCGGTACCTGCCCTACCCCTGCAACTCCGATATCGCGTGGGCAAAGAAGGTCGCGGAGCACCTGGATCTCGACTGGACTCCGGTGATCCTCTCCGAGCACGACGCGCTGGAGACGCTCGACCTGTTGATGCGGCAGCAACAGTCGTTCGACCTCGGACAACTGAACAACATCGCCCTGCTGGCGAGCCTCCGTCACGCAACAGGCGCCACGTTCGCAACGGGCGACGATGGTGACGGCCTCTTCGGCGGTTATCTCTTCAGCCGCGAGTGGGACGACTGGGGTGCATATGTGGCCGAGCGCATCCCGCACATCGATCCACCGGCACGAGGCATCGGCATCTCCGCCGGATGGCAACCGCTCTTCCCGTATCTGGAGCCGGAGGTGCTGAAAATCGCGCAGCGGCTCACCGCAGCCGATATCCGCGCTGACGTGGACGTCTCCAACCGCTCCCGGCCACCGTCATTCATGGACCAGTTCGACCCGGAGCTCATGGAGAGCCGGTCGCGACCGTGGGGCAAGGCGATCCTTCGGCGGGTGGCCGAGCGATGGCTGCCGGAGGAGATCGCGTGGCGGCCGAAGACCGACCTGCAGTTCGGCAGCGGCATGTGCGCGCTGGAGCCGCTGCTTGCGTTACGGATCAATCCCGGCCTAATGCCGAACCTGCAGACGACCGGAATCCGCTTCTTCAACGATGCGCATCGAGCGCTCTACCTCCGATTCCGGGGGTTGGGCTTGACGATCCCACCGGTGCGGGACGGCGAGTACGCCTGCTCGTCCTGCGGGGGAGGCGTCCCGATCGGCAAGAGGCACTGCGTCACTTGCGGGCACTGGCCGGCGGATGAAGACGCAACTTGACACTACGTATTTTCATAGCCTCAGGAGCACGAATGTCTCAGCGAACAGATAGCCCGATCGAGCCGCGCGTGGGCCAGGTATTCATCCCCGTCAACGACATGGCAAGAGCCATCGAGTGGTATTCCGCGCTCTTTGGCGTGGAAGCTGGCGATACGTCTCATGCCGGCGGTATCTACGATATTCCGGTCACCGGTGAGACGCTGCTGGTCCTCGACGCCCACAAGCCGGTGACGAGCCACTCCGTGCAGCCCATCTGCATGTTCCCAACGCATGACATGAACGCCGCCCTCGTCCATCTTCGCGAACTGCACGCCACCATCACCAGCGAGCCACAAGACATCGGGAGTCTCATCTTCGCAACATTCGAGGACCCCGACGGGAACCCACTGATGGTGTACCAGCCAAAGGCGTAACGGGCGGGATCTACGACGATCCGTAATTCCCACAGATGGATCGCGTCCTCCTGCCTACGGTCGAGCGATCAGAACCTCGAGCACGACGTCACCATCTAGGCGGGTCGCGGGGTCCGGGAATGTTTCTTCCGACCAACGGAGAAAGTCGCCGACCACACGGGACCATGCCCCCTCGTCGACGCCGGCATAGAGTGGGCGGAGCCGTTCATCGAAACGGTGTCGCCCTTCGGCAACGGTCTGGCCAAACGTCCACGACGCCAGCCGTTCCACCCGCGTCTCCGGCCATCGACGCCGGAACTCGGTCACGACCTCGTCCGAGGTGGGCCGGAGCGATGCATGCCGATACCCCGTTCCCTCGATGCGCTCGCGCCAGGCGGTATCCCAGAGGCGGAGGTTCTCGCCGGACTCCGTGCGCTCGACGAGGTGGAGAATCGCTCCGCCAGGGATCACGACCCTGTGAAGCTCGTCCAGCACGGCGTCCCATTCAGGTACGAGATAGAGCAACGACGCCATGACGCCGAGGTCGAAAGCGTGGTCGCCCACAGGCAGTGATGTCGCGTCACCCTGCAGCAGCATCATACGCTCCGCCACGCCCATCTCGCCGGCTCTCCTGGCACAGGCTTCGAGCATCGGCGCCGAGATGTCGACCCCGGTAACATGATGCCCCGCAACCGCGAGCGGCAGCGCGATCCGCCCGGTGCCGATGCCGGGTTCGATCACCCGGAGCCACTGCCCGTTCGCCAGCGACGCCACGAAAGCGATCCACTCCCGTAGTGCGGCCTTCGGCAGCCCGCGCTGGTCATCAAATTGCGCCGCGATCTCATCGAAGGAAAGTTCCATGCATCCCGCCTGCTGACATTCGGGCCGAACTACCCCACAATACGTGTCAGCAATGACTTTCTTGAAGTATGCCCGCGCGGAAAGGACCCAACCATGGCCATCGTCGATCTTGGACATCCCGCATTCGCCTGCCACGACCTCGACGCCTCGCTCGATTTCTACGCAAAGCTCGGGATAACGGAATCGTTCCGCCTGCTCCGGGATGACGGCTCGGTCATGCTCGTGTACCTGCAGGTTGCGGAGGATCGCTTCATCGAGGTCTTCCCGGGCGGCCCGTCGCCGGAGGAGCGCGCAGGAAAGCAGAGCTTCATGCACATCTGTCTCGCCGTCGACGATCTCGAGGCGACCGTCGAGGACCTGCGTGCCAAGGGGATCACGATCGACATCGAGCCGAAAATGGGGCTGGATTTCAACATGCAGGCGTGGATCGCGGATCCGGACGGCAACAAGATCGAGCTCATGCAGTACAGCCCGGAATCGCCGCAGGTGGCGATCGCCAACGGCACGTCGTTCCCGTCCAGCTCGACGCTGGTGAAGAAGGGCGATCCGATCGATCCCGAGCGGACACTCGCCTGATCGGACACTGGCCCGGCCGCCGTGCCGGGCCAAATACACCCATGCCTGCCCCCGTTTTCCCAATGCCCCAACCTCGCATCCTGCACCCTCGCAGGTTCCTCACGACACCCCGGACAAGGCCCTTGCGCAGGGGTGATACACTACCCTCATACCCGCATACGTACGCACCTCATCACGGCCCTGACAATCCCGTAAACAAGGACCGGAATCGTCCTCAATCGCCGCTATCTTCTCTGGTAGAGGGCTGGTATAGCCCGCTATTCGAGGGAGGATTCCCACTATGATCACAACTGACATCCAGCGCATCCACAACGCGACCGGTCGTGCCATCGCCGTGCATACGCTCCAGACCGGCACCTCGGGTCGCACAGTTGTTTTCTGCCATCCGTCTCCCGGGTCCGGGATGTTCGATCCTGACCCTTCGATCACCGCGGCGGCGAATGTGACCCTGTTGTCGGTCGATCGCCCCGGATATGGCGCATCCGACCCGGTGAGTACCTATGAGTGGGCGACCATCAGCTCCAGCGCCGACGACATTGCACTGGTCCTCCACGAGTTGGGCATCGACCGCGTCGATGTCGTTGGATGGTCATCCGGGGGCCGCGTCGCCCTGGCTCTCGCGGCACGTCATCCGGATCTGGTCCATCGGGTGGTGATGCAGGGCACGCCCGCACCGCATGAGGAGATCCCGTGGATCGACCCGGTGATGTACGATGGCCTGCTCGAGCTCAGCCACCTGCCGGTAGACGAGATCCGGCTGGCACTCACCACGATGTTCGAAGAGATGAGCGACGGTGCGCTGTCGGACGATGTGCTCTTCGCCCTGCTCGGCGTCAGCCCGGCCGACAATCGCGTACTCATGGACCTGGGTGCCCGGGAACGTGTCGTCTCCATGCTGCGGCACGCCTTCGATCAGGGCGTTGCGGGCATGGTCGACGACATCATGGGCCCGAACCTGCGCCCGTGGGGCTTCTGCATCGAAAACGTGAAGGCCAGCGTACTCCTCCAGTACGGCAATGACGACCCGATCGCAGGGTACGCCCACGGCGCGTGGTGGCGATCGCACTTGCCGCAGGCGCGCCTGGAGATGCTGGAGGATGTCGGCCACCTCGTCGCTATCGCTGGATGGAAACGGACGCTTGATTTCCTGGCGGCCTGATCTCCCGTGAGATTGATAGATAGAAACCGCCTTCCGGGACGTTCCCGGAAGGCGGTTTCTATGATGGCCAGACGATCCGCGTTAGCGACGACGTAGCGTCAGCGACACTCCGCCTAACATCAGGATTGCGCTGGCGACCATCAGGCCCCACACCGCATTCGACGTCGCCGGGAGGCCGGAGCCGGTCGACGGCAACGTCGTTACGTCACCAGGCGTCGACGTAGGCGTGGGTGCCGGCTCACCGCCCTCCACCGGGACGAGGAAGAAGTACGGACCGCTCTCGAGGTCACCTTCCAGGGGCATCTCCCACGTCGGCACCTCGACGAAAAGCTCATACCCATCGGGCACCTGCGCATCGGTGATGTATGCGCTGACGTTGGCGCCGCGCGGCATCAAGATCTCGCATCCGGCGACCGTCTCGAAGAACGTTGCTGTCACGCACTCGTTGTAGAACGATCCGTCGGCTGTCTCGGCACTGATGATGACGCCTTCCCATGGCTGGCAATCGTCATTCGGAGGGAGCGCGTCATCACAAATCGACGCATACACCGGCAATGGCGAGAGATCGCCGTCAGTCTCCGCCGGGATCGCCAGGAACATCGGGCCGCTGACCTCACCCGTCGCCGGGACGTCGTAGACGATCTGGACGGTGGTGAGCTGGTAGTCGGCTGGCAGGGTATCGAGCGAGATGGTGGCCACCACCGACGCCCCGCGCTCGACAGCAACCTCACAACCGGCGGCCGTCTCGAAGAACGTCGCGGTCGTGCAGTCACCGATGTAGGCTCCGTCGGCGGCTGAGGTCACGGTGACCAACGCACCCTCCCACGGAAGGCAGTCATCGTGCGGCTCGAGGCCGTCGGCGCACAACGACGCGTAGACCGGCATCGATACAACCTCAGCGTCGCTCTCGAAGGGCAACAGGACGAAGTTCGCCCCGCCAAACTCGCCGTCTGGCGGGCCATCCGGCACGGTGATCACCTGGACCGCCGAATTCTGCAGAGCGTATCCGGCTGGCACGGTAGCCGGATCGATAGAGACGGTCACGGTCGATCCGAACGGCACGACGACCGCGCAGCTCGCGGCCCGTTCCGTCCCGGCCGTCACGCAACTGGTCGATACCACGCCGTCGTCACTGACGAAAGTGACCGTTACGCCCTCCCAGGGCGTACATCCAACAAACGGGCCCATGAATCCCGGCTCGCAGAACGCCGCGAACGCGTACAGGGAGAACCCTTCGCCGTCCTGGGCAACATCGGGGTCGATCGATCCTTGTCCAGGCTGGGCCGATACGGCCGTTCCCGCCACAAAACCGCTGGCCATGGCGACCAGCACGATAAGGACCCGGAGTCGGCGCAACGCGTCCATGACGCTCTCCTCGCGCGAAATGCGTTCCCGAGCCAATCGACCCGGAATACCCCCGTTTATTTCGTTGTTGACGTGTCCCTAGTTCCTGTCTTCATAGACGAACGGGCAGGGAGAATGGTTTCACCTCATCACTCGTCAGCCTGATGCGTCATGGAGCCAGCCGCCATCCGCTTCCCGATCAGCCCGAGCGCCGTGACGATGTCACCCGCGTTCGGTCCGATACCGGGCGCCACGAGCTGCAAGGTGCGCACGCCGACCAACAACGCATGGTAGAACCGACCGATCGCATCCCTCTGCTCGTCGGTCAGCTCGTCCCCGTCGTGGTCGAGCATGGTGAGGAGGGCGCTCTTCGCCCGGGACATCGAGCTGTTGATGCTGGCGCAAACCGGCGTCGACCGCTCGACATTGGTGAGCACCTCGAGCGATGCCTGGAGCAGGCGCAGGTCTTCGGGCGTCGAGGCGAGCATACGGTTCCAGACTGTCTCTGACCACGACGACCAGTCCGCATCCTGCGGAGGGGTCGAGGCCGCCAGCGCCGCGTCGACCTGCTCTCCCCATTCGAGGTTGGCCTGGACCATCGCTTCCTGGAGCAGCGCCTCTTTGGTCCCGAAGTGATAGCCAATCGCGGCCAGGCTGACCCCGGACGCGTTCGCGATGTCACGCGCCGTCGTCTGGACATACCCCTTCTCGATCAGGCATTCCCGCGCCCCGGCCAGTAGCGCTTCCCGATTACCCATTGGTCATATCTCCCGAAACACATGTGACACAGATGTTTTACACACTTGTACTAGACAACTGTACCACCATCCGCTAAAGTCGTGCCTGCGTCGATCCGGGCGGCGGAAAACCAGCCTCCCGGATCAGATGCCAATGGGGACACGATCTGTCCTCACCACCACCTAACGTGGTGACTCGGGTCCATGGCGAACACCTGTTCGCCTCGTCAATCGCACGTCGTCCGGCACGTCAGGCCGGGAGGAGACTGGATTTGAAGGAGCCACGAGTTCCATGAGTACGTTTGCACCACAGGCTACAGGAATCAATGATCGATCGAGGTGGTACATCTTGGCGATCTGCTGTGTCGCCCTCTTCATGGCCGTCCTCGACAACCTGATCGTCAACATCGCGTTGCCGACCATCTCCGACGACTTCTCACCGACCACCGCGCAGCTGCAGTGGATCATGTCCGCGTACGTGCTGGTCTTCGCGTCCCTGCAGATCACGGCGGGTGGCCTGGGTGACCGGTTCGGTCGCAAGCGGTTCTTCATGCTCGGTCTTGCGGTCTTCACGGCCACGTCTGCCCTGGCGGCATTCGTTCCCTCCACCGGCTGGCTGATCGCCGCACGTGCCGCGCAGGGTATCGGTGCCGCGTTCATCATGCCGCTGACGCTCTCGATCATCTCGACGTCGTTCCCGCCCGCAGAGCGAGGAAAGGCGATCGGCATCTGGAGCGGGATCTCGATGTCCGGCATCGCGATCGGGCCGATCCTCGGTGGACTGATCGTGGACGCGTGGTCGTGGCACTGGATCTTCCTCGTCAACGTCCCGATCGGGATCGCGACGATCGTCGCAGCCCGGTTCATCCTGAAAGAATCGCAGGATCAGTCCGGCCACGCGGCGACGGATATCCCCGGCACGCTGACCGTGACCGCCGCGATTGCCGCCCTGACGTGGGGGCTGATCGAGGCCGGTGAACGGGGATGGGGCGACCCGATGGTCGTCGGCAGCCTTCTGGGCGCTGTCCTCCTGTTAGCGCTATTCGTTGCGATCGAGCTGCGCTCGGCGAACCCGATGGTCCCAATGCGGTTCTTCGCGTCGCGCAACTTCACCGGGGCGAACCTGGTGTCGGTCGCGACTTCGTTCCTCATCGCCGGCCTCGCGTTCGCGCTGACGATGTATTTCCAGAACGTACACGGCTACAGCGCCGTCCGGGCGGGCCTGACCATGCTGCCGTCCGTGCTGCCGATGATGATCGTCGGACCGCTCTCCGGCTCGATGGTCAGCAGGATCGGCGCGCGCCATATGATCACCATCGGCATGATCATCTCGTCGGTCGGCGTCTTCCTGCTGAGCCAGGTATCGATGGACACGACGTTCCTTCGGATGCTGCCGGCGCTCGTCATCTTCGGCATCGGGAACGGCATGGTCTTCGCGCCGATGATGACGACGTTGATGAACAGCGTGGAGACCGCCAAGGCCGGCGTGGCGTCGGCCGTGAATGGCGCGATCCGGGAGGTCGGATTTGCGTTCGGGATCGCGCTGCTCGGCACGATCATGAACCAGACGTATCGCGACTCGCTTCGCGGATCGAGCGAGTTCCGGGCGCTGCGCGACACGAGCAATCCGGAACTCCAGCCACTTCAGCCGGTCCTGGACCTGATCGGGAAGGGCGTGAACTTCGGCGGTCGCGTGATCGAGAACCCGGAGCTGTTCCCCGGACTGCCGGCGAGCATCACGGAGCCGATCCGGATCGCGAGCTCTCGCGCGTTCGTGAGCGGCATGGAGCAAGCCTTCACCATCTCGGTCACCGCCATGGTGATCGCGGCGGGCGTCGCCTGGTTCCTTATCCGTGACGTTGCCGCCGTGGAGCGCGAGCCGGAGCACATCCTGCCGCAGGCGGAGTCCGGCATGGCGCCGCAGCCATCGGGCAGTGGGGGTGGCGAGTAGCTCACCTCCCCCACTACATCGACACTGAGGAGCCGGGCCGCACGGCCCGGCTCCTCAGCTCTCCTCCGGATCACCGCAAACCCTGCCCTCGTTGACCGGGCAATCATCGCCCTGCCAGTAGCGAGGCCCCGGCCCGAAGGTGCGGGCAACGTCGTGGGGGTTCATGACCGCGCATGTCTGGAGCGAGAGGCAGCCGCACCCGATACATGTCGTGAGGCTATCCCGAAGACGCTCCAGCTCGGCGATCCGCTCATCGATCCGCGTTCGCCAGGTCGTTGTCAGCCGCTCCCAATCCTCCTCACGAGGCACATGGTCCTCCGGCAGCTTTGCCAGCTCGCGTCCAATCTCATCGAGCGTGAGCCCAAGCCGTTGCGCGAACGTGATGAACGCAACTCGCCGGGCCATTGCCCGCTGAAACCGGCGATGTCCGGATGCATTGCGCTTGGACGAGATCAGGCCGCGCTCCTCATAGAAGCGCAGCGCGCTGGCCGCGACGCCGGTCCGCTCCGCCAGCTCACCGATCGTGAACCACGTCGAAATTCGTTGCTGTACCACCATTCAGAACATCTCCTGACCAGGGGGGCTTGACTTCAAGTGAACTTGAAGTCCTATGGTGGGCCCCATGCTAACAGAGATGCCCGTTGCTGACACGGGCGTACCAGGGAGACATTGGAGATGCAGACATCATCGACTCGACCAATCGCAGCCGGGATGCTTGAAACCATCCGCTCGTGGCCCGGTGTCGTCACGGACGACAGCACGCCTGGTGTTACCGAGCTTCGCCTCGGATCGCGCGAGCTCGGACACTTCCATGGTGACCACATAGGGCACCTGCCGCTCCCACCCCATCTCCGCGACGAGGTCATCGCGTCCGGCGCAGCCGCTCCACACCCGATGTTCCCGAACGCGAATTGGGTAGAGATCGTGGTGAACTCGGATCGGGCTGCAGAGGAGCTCGTCCGGTTGTTTCGCGTGAACTATGACCGCTTCCAGGCACAGCTGGCCGCCCAGCGCGACCCTGGGCAGGGTCGATCATGACGACACCACGTATCGGGATCGTAACCAGCACCATCCGCGAAGGACGTTTTGGATCCACCGTCACGGAATGGATCCTCCAGCAGGCAAGCGACCGCGACAACCTGGCGTTCGAGGTAATGGATCTCCGCGACTATCCGCTCCCTCTTCACGGGGACACGATGGAATCCGGGCCGATGGAGCCGCACGCCGATAGCGTCCGGCGATTGGTTAGGACCATGAACGAGTTCGACGGCTACATCTTCGTGACCGCCGAGTACAACCACAGCATCCCCGGTGTCCTTAAGAACGCGCTCGACTACCTCGGTGACCAAATGCACCGCAAGCCGGCGGCATTCGTCGGATACGGCCCGATCGGCAGCGCCCGCGCGATCGAACAACTCCGGCTCATCCTGGTGGAGTTCCAGATGGCGCCGTTACGCAATGCCGTCCACATCGGCATGGAACCCTATATCGCGGTGTCGAACAGGAAGGCCGAACTCTTCGCTTTCAGCCATCTGCAGGAACGCGCCCGAACGATGCTCGACGATCTCGTGTGGTGGACGTATGCGCTCCGCATGGCACGCGCTGAAGAAACAACCAGGGGCACCATATCTCGCAGGGAGACGTTCGCGACATGACAACCCGGGCACCTTCACCCCCACTGGAAACAGCCGCCTCCGCCACGACACTCCTGGAAGCATCCCGGGCAACGACCGCCTCGACCCGGTTGTTCATGACCGTCCTGGTCGTTGCCATCCTGAACTCGGTCCTGACGGGTTCGATGGTCAACGTCGTGCTCTCGGAGATCCGCGGCACGTTCGATGTCTCAACCGCCCAGATCAGCTGGGTGATCACCGCCTATTCACTGATGTACGCGGTGGGTATCCCGCTCTTCGGACGGATCTCCGACTTCATCGGCACGCGCACGCTCTTCCTGGCAGGGATCGCCGGATTCGCGCTCGGCAGCCTGATCGTCGCCATGGCCCCGTCCTTCGCGCTCGTTATCTTCGGGCGCTTCATCCAGGGAGCGGGTGGCGCGGCGGTTCCGGCGCTCTCGATGGTCATGATTGCCCGTGTCATGCCTCCAGACCAGCGTGGCGGCGCGATGGGACTCACGGCATCGGCGGTTGGCGTCGGGTCGGCTATCGGACCGCTCGTCGGTGGGTCGATCGGCGACTCGGTGGGATGGCGATTCCTCTTCATCGCGCCGGTCGTGATTTCAGCCTTCATCATGGTGCTCGCGATGCGTGCGTTGCCGAACACGCGCATCACCGATGACCGGCAACTCGACGTCCTCGGCGGAGCACTGCTGGCGGCGTCGATCGGATTGTTCCTGTTCGGGATCACCCAGGGCCAGGCGACCGGCTTTGCATCGTCCCTGCCGATCACGAGCTTCCTCGGGGCCGTCGTCGCCACCGCCCTCTTCGTATTCCGCACGAACACGGCGCAACGACCGTTCGTCCCGCCGAGGCTGTTCAGAAACCGGCCGTACGTCCGCCTGATGGCCATGGCCACCTTCAACATGATGGCCTACATGGCGAGCCTCGTTCTCGTGCCGCTGATGCTCGTCGAGCACAACAGCATGTCCCCGACGGCGGCCGGGCTTGTCCTGACACCCGGAGCGATCGCGATCGCCGTCGGCTCGCGCATCGCCGGTACGGTTTCGGACCGGATCGGGCCGCGGATCCCAATCATCAGCGGTCTGGTCACCATGCTCATCGCCGCAGTCTACCTGAGCAGTGTTGCGGCGGGCGCAGACGCCTGGGTCGTTGCGATCGGCGTGTTTATATCCGGCGCCGGGTCGTCGATGATCACCGCTCCGATGAACAGCCATGCGTCACGGCTGCTCAGCGCAGAAGATACCGGCGTCGGGATGGGGCTTTTCTCGGGCGCCACATTCATGGGAGGCGGGATTGGCGCGGCGATCATCGGGGCCTGGCTGAACGCGCGGCAGGACGCGAACGCGGGGGCGCTGAACCCGCTCTACTCCGGTGACGCGAACGCGTGGTCGGATGCGTTCCTGGCGGTGATTGCGATGGTGTTGATAGCTCTTCTCATCGTCGTTTCACTGCGACTTCCTGCCCGACACTGACCCGAACGCCTGTTCTGGATAGGGCAAGATCGGAGAAGCCGTCTCGAGCGCTCGTGCCTATGCTGGAGACAGGTCGGTGAGCCGGCCCACATCTCCCCGACCATAGCCGGACACGATCCCCACATCGATCCAGCCAGCCAGAACGTTCGGCATGGTCCTCCCTTCCCTCACTCCCTGCGGTCGTCATGCGGTGCAGCATGATGACTGCGGGGACGTCCGTTTGTGGAGGACGGAGTATCTTTCAGTTGGAGGCTCCGCATCGGGAGCGATACGAACGCGGAAGACAGGGATGCCAACGTGAAGCTGTATTCATGGAATGTGAACGGGATCCGCGCGGTCATCCGGAAGGGCAACTTCCAGGAGATGATCGCCGAACACCAGCCGGATATCCTTTGCCTGCAGGAGACGAAGGCACGGCAGGAGCAAGTGAAGCCGGATCTTCCCGACTATCTCGAATACTGGAACTCGGCGGAGAAAGGTGGCTATAGCGGCACGGCGATCTTCACGAAGGTCGAGCCAGTGACCGTGATCAACGACATCCCGGAGCCGCTGGCCGAGCAATTCGGGCTGCCGGACGACCCGTACGGTGACCCGAACCGGGAGGGCCGGGTGATCGCCGCCGAGTTCGATGGCTTCTGGCTGGTGACGGTCTATACGCCGAACGGCAAGGGCGACCTCTCACGTATCCCGCTCCGCTACAACAAGTGGGAACCGGCCTTCCTGACCTACCTCAAGCAACTCGAGGCCGGGCAGTTCGGCAGCGGCACGCCGAAGCCGGTGATCTTCTGCGGCGACCTGAACGTCGCGCACCAGGAGATCGATCTCCATGACCCCAAGCGGAACCGGGGGCATCACGGCTTCACGGACGAGGAACGCGAGCGGTTCGGGGATATCCTGCAGGCCGGGTTCATCGATACGTTCCGACACCTGCACCCGGACGCGACCGAAGCCTATACGTGGTGGAACATGGTTTCGCGGGCGCGGTCGCGGAACGCAGGCTGGCGGATCGATTACTTCGTCATGAGCGAAGCGCTGGCGCCGCATCTTCAGGCGGCGGAGATCCACGCCGATGTCATGGGCTCCGACCACTGCCCGGTATCGATCCAACTGGACGGACTGTAGGGGTCAGGGTCCGGTGACGCTGTAGACGAGCACATCGCGAGGCTCACCATCCTTGACGAGATGGGCCTCGCGGCTCTCCTCGAACGCCATCCCCGCCTTCTCCAGCACGCGGGCCGACGCCGGGTTTCCCGGGAAGCACGTCGCCTCGATACGCCTCAGGCGAAGCGTCCCGAAGCCATATTCGATCACCGCTCGCGTCGCCTCGGTGGCGTAGCCACGGTTCCAGTAAGCATGACCGATCCAGTACCCGATATGTCCCGTAGACGTGCCAGGCGGCGTCGCGATCCCGATCGAGCCGACAAACTCGTCGTCGGGAAGGGTGATCGCCCACTGGTGCTCGACACCCTCTTCTTCCCGGGACCGTTTTCGCCGAATCCACGCAAGAGCGGCCCCGGCCGGATATGGGTACGGAAAGCTCAGGGTGTGCGGTGCAAAATGCGGCGTCGACAGGAGACGTTGAACGACAGGAGCATCTTCTTCACGAAGCGAGCGAAGGATGAGCCGATCGGTCGTGAGCGTCGGTGATACCACACGCAATCCTTTCATCCGTCGCCGGGATGGATCGCGTAGAGCAGCACATCGTGCGGCTGGCCTTTCACCACGATGTGACCCGGGAGCCTGCGTTCGAGCACGAGGCCGCTCTTCTCCAGCACGCGGATCGACGCAGCGTTGGTGGCGTAACACATCCCCTCAATGCGCGGGAGTCGCAGCTGCCCAAAGCCATGGGCGATCGCGGCGCAAACGGCCTCGGTGGCGTACCCATGATTCCGGTGTCCAACGCTGATCCAGTAGCCCAGATCGCCCTTGGGTGGATCCTGATCGAGCGCGAGCGAGACCGTGCCGATCAGCGTGTCGTCCGGGAAGGTAATGGCCCACTGGAGCTTGACTTCCCTGACGGCATCGGCTGCGTGGCTCCTGATCCAGCCCGCAGCGGTCTCGACCGGATAGGGCTGTGCCAGCGGCAAGGTATGCTCGAACATCCCCGGCGTGGAGAGGATCCGGGCGATGCCGGGTGCATCCTCTTCGCGAAAGGGACGGAGGACAAGGCGGTCGGTCTCGATGGTCGGGATCGTCGCCATGGGTGCCCGCTCCGTGATGTCGCCAGTGTCCGCGTCCATCCATCATACCGGCCCAGATGCAACAACGATTACCAAACGAAACGCCCCGCCGATCATTCCGACCGGCGGGGCGTTTCAGGTCAATCTCGAGGATGGTCTATCAGTCCTTGCTGGAGGTGCTGATGATCCACTGGATGCCGAACTTGTCCTTGAGGGATCCGAAGTAATCGCCCCAGAACTCTTCCTGCATGGGAGACTCAACCGTTCCGCCCTCGGAGAGCGCAGCGAAGAGGCGATCGGCATCGGCGCGGGTGTCGGGGGCAAGGCTCACGTAGAAGTTGTTGCCCTTGACGAGGCCCTGACCTCCATGCGACGACGGAACATCGGAGCCCATCAACAGATGTCCGCCGAGAATGGGGAGCGAGACGTGCATGACGTATCGCTTCTCTTCTTCAGGGATCGCGGGAGCACCCTCCATCGGAGGGACGTCGCCCATGCGCATGAGCTCGCCCTGAAACTCGGTGCCGAAGACAGTCTTGTAGAAATTGAAGGCATCCTCCGCCTCGCCCGCGAAGTTGAGATAGGTACTGACGCTTGCCAAGTCGGGTTTCCTTTCATGGTCCTTCCCAGTAGCGCGCCCGTCCGATGCCGGTTGACAGGAGCAGGCGCTTCCCGCGCACGCGGGGGGGGTAGCTCCATTTCACTCTATGCGATCATCCCGTGCTTCTCCGATCTTGCGACGTCAGGCACGAGACGGATGAGCGCGGCATTCTCGACCTCGCTTACCCCATAGCAAGATGCGAGAAGTGCCGGTACCACGTCATGACGAGAATGAGCGGGTATTGTTCCATCGGGTATCGGAGGGATGACGAAGCAGCATGTTCACACGCATTCATTCAGCAACCGTTCTCGTGTCCAATCAGGACGCCGCGCTGCGGTTCTACGTGGACACGCTAGGATGGGAAAAGCGCACGGATGTCCAGACACCGGAGATGCGATTCCTGACGGTCGCGCCTCACGGCAGCGACGCAGAGATCTTCCTGGTGGTGCCGGAGACGATCGGGAAGCCACGTTCGGCGATCGGAGGCAACCTCGGGATCACCATTGGTGTCCGCAACCTCGAAACATTGCACCGCGACCTGAGCGCGAAAGGGGTCGCGTTCTCCGTGCCGCCTGTCATGTTGCCGTGGGGTGAACTTGGCGCGCACATGGAGGACCCGGACGGGAACTCGCTGTTCCTGCGGGAGTTGAAAACGTGAGTGCGGGGCAGGAACGGCAAGAAGGCCGTTCAGCATCGTCACGTTAGCACTCGTCCCACCTGGCGACCTCCGCTGAATGGCCAAGGAGGGAGATCGTCTCTCGTGGCAGATGGGGCGCGGCAAGAGCGTACGCCGTGAGCCGGGTATGCCCCTCCATCACGACCCTCGTCGATCCACCGTCGGCTGTGACCAGGATCATCGGTGATGGCTGGTGGCCAGCGGAGATTGCCTCCACCAGAGAATCGAGCCGGGGGAGGATGCCGTCGCCGTCTACCCAGCCAGGGACGCGTCCTTCCCGAATGCGGCGACCGAGGTCGCGCGGCGATCGGGGCCCTTCCCAGATTCCGGCCCAGTAGCGCGTAAACAGGGTGGCGAGCACCTCATCAGGTGACAGGGCAACCCAGGACCAGTCGACTTGGCCCGCCGGAAACCCGGTGAAGAACGATGGTCCTGGCTCGCCGTATCGCCGGTAGAGCGCGAAAACCCGCTTTCGTGTCCGGTTGTCGGCCTCCTTCGCCAGGTCCGGGTGCGTGACCAGTTCCGTGGATGCACCAGCCAGATCGAGGCACCCGGCGATTTCCGAACCGTAGCGGTCGTATGAGGCGTACTCCTGCCGGAGGTATTCGGCGATCATCTCGTCCTCGGATGCCGGACGCAGGACACGCACCATTAGTCCCTCAAGGGGAAGAGCCGGGTGCGATCGATGATGACGCGCTCGCGCACCTCTCCTCCAGGCCCGTGGATGAGGACCTTGCCGGCGTCGGGATCCTCGTATTCCATGCGCAAGGCGAGAGCGACGGCTTCGTCGCGCGTTCGGGTCAGGGCGAGAGGCTCGGCGCCGGGGGTCGCGGCGATGTGCCAACCGACGATGCCGGGGATGACATGCAGGTCGTGTGCGGCAGCCATGGTGGCCTCCAATCACGAACGGATCGGACCGGTGGATGCCCCCACATTAGCACGCGCCCGGTGCCGACGCGCTGCGCTCGCTGTGTAGAGTAGATCCATCATCTTTTATTGAAAGGAGCAGCACTGATGACACGGCAGAACATCTCGTCGGGGCACGCCCTGGAACCGGTGCTGGGGTACTCGAGGGCGGTCCGGGTCGGGCCGCATGTCTACGTGACGGGGACGGCGGCATCGGATGGCAAGGGAGGAACGGTCGGGATCGGTGATGCAGCGGCGCAGGCACGGCGCTGTATCGAGATCATCGAAAAAGCCCTCGAGGAAGCCGGCGCGACGCTGGAAGACGTGGTCCGGACGCGCGTGATGCTGGTGAACATCGATGACTGGGAAGCAGTCGGGCGGGTGCACGGGGAGATATTCGGAGCCATCCGGCCCGCGACCATCGTCTACCAGGTGAGCCGGTTCATCGAGCCCGACTGGCTGGTCGAGATCGAGGCGGACGCCGTTATCGAGTCCGAGGCATAAGGCCGCCGTCGGTCGCCCATCTGAGCAGCTGCCGGACATGCAGCCGGGTGAGGCCGTATTCCGGGTCAATCGGGAGGAGGAGCGTGGGCGCCGGGCGAGATGCTGCCCAGGACCACGCTTCCGGCGCCAGGAGATCGTCGATCCAGGCGAGGGGGCGTCCGGCGGCGGCGAGCTCGACAGCGGGCACCTTCTGGGCAGGGTCGAACTGGCCCGTCGGGAGGGTCACCGCGCCGAGGAAGGGCGGCAGGTCGAGAACCGTCCCGAGCAGGGCGCGGTCCTCGGCGGTCCAGGAGCTGCCCCACATGAGGTCGAAGGCAGCGGCGAGCTCATGCAGCCAGGCGCCGTGCTCCGGGCAGAGTCGAACCGGCTCGTCGTCTTCGGGGAAGAGCGCATGCTCCTCGTACCCCTCGGGACACGGGCCACTGTACGGGTTGAGGACGCCGTCGATGTCGACGAAGAGCAGCGGTTTGGTCATGCGTGCGAGGTGATCATGATCATGCTCAATGCGTTTCCCGATTCTCACGAGGACCGTATTAATACATCAATTTCAAGATGACCAAGTTTCCGGGTATAGGGGAAACCTGGTCATCTTGACCTGGAGACCCTATCTGAAGGGCGGATCGCCCCAGGTTATGCCGGTCGGGTGGCCTTGCCGTCGAGCCAGAGAGTGTCCGACTCGTCGCGGTGCGTGCCGGTCGTGCCGACATGCTTCGCGTCGATCTTCGGGCCGTTCTTGATGACATGGACGAGCGCCATGGCGTGGCCGCGTCCGAGGCCGTACTCCTCCTTCAGCCAATCGACGATGACGCCGGACTTGACGTCGGGCTGATCAAACCCCTTTTCCTGGGCACGCTCGATAAACTGGCGTGGGGTGAGTCCGGTCTTGTCCTCGATGTTGTCGAGGTAGGCCTGGAACGACATGGATGGTCCTCCGCGTGGCGCTGTCACGCGCCTGGTGAGACTGAACACATACGCTGTGGACCCGGCGCCAGTATAGGGAAGGGCCGGTCCCTGTGCAATCGGATCAGCGGCGCCGGGCGTCCAGCCATGCCAACCGCTGCCGGTACGCGGCCTCCGTGCGTTCGTCGCCCGGGTGGTCCAGATCGAGCAGTGCGGCGGGATCGGCCTCGATCAGCGACTCCACGACGCGAAGGATCTCCCGTGAGCGATACCGCCTCGCGCGGCAGGCGCCGATGGCGGCCTCGGTCTCCGGCTCCAGCACATCATCGAGCCGGCCGAACGCGCTGCTGTCGCCCGGGATATTGGGAAACTCGGCCCAGATGCCCTCCCCGATCACGGCGAAGCGCCAGAACCGTGACCGGCCGCAGCGTTGCTCAGCGAGGTGGACAATGGTGCTCGCCCAATGGCCAACACCCAGCAAGAGTACGTCTCCGTCAAGATCGGCGAGCTGCTGAAGCGGGGCCAACGGATCCGCAAGCGTCTGCGCCCGCAGCAGGGACTCTCCGTGATCGCCGGTGGCCACCCACGACATGAGCGGATGGCGGGACCGGCCTACGCCTGGAAGTTGGCGGAAGGATTCGGGGATGGCGCCGATGTCCTCATCGACCGGGGTGTCCGGCGTCAATGGTGAAACGGCGCGCACGGCCGCGTCGAACGTTTCCCAATCCGGGGCATTGAAGAAGGCGTTGAGGGGACGATCGTGGCCCGGCGGCGCGCCGTCAATCCCGGTCTCATCGAAGGTAAAGGCGGGCATCATCACGGTGCCGCAGGTATCCAGCAACGCGCGGCAGACCGTCTCCGCGCCTTCCTCCACCCTGCCGAACGAGCGCAACGACGAATGCACGACCACGCGGGATCCGCCCTCAAGGCCAAGCGAGCGCAATCCGTCAACGATGTCCGCATGCGAAACGGGGATGGTCATGTCCGGGACGTCCTTTGGATGAGGCGGCAAAGGGCCATGGTAGCAGCCAGCTTTTCCGCTTCGCCCCCGGGACGAGATCCACGCGCCGCTCAGGATGGTGAGCAGGAGATCGGTGTAGCTCATGCCGACCGCCCAGGCAGCCGTGCCGGTCAGGGTCAGTTGGTCGTCCCGGCTCTGGCGTCCGGGGCCGATCATGTTGGTTTCATATTGACGTCGAAGATGCGGTAGTGGCCGTCCGCGTCATGGCGGCAGTCGATGCGGATCGGCGCCCGGGCGCCGATGTGCTCCCCTACCCGGCGGCAGGCACCAGTGGCGATCACGTCAAGCGCGGCGGAGATACTGGCTTCAGTGCCCGGGAATGTCGAACCACGGTCGCGGGCCGGGTCGGGATGCTTTTCCGGCGCGGGGGTCTTCACTCCGGGCTGGCGGAGGGCGAACGCGATATCGGCGCCGCTGTCCCGATAGCCGCCCGGTTTCGAGTTTCCACAATGCCATCTTGATCGGATGGCTGCATTACCAAATAGAAGACGCCGACACCCGTCTCGTCCCCTTCATCGAACTTCCCGAGCCAGTACATCAAGGAACTCCCCGGCTGTGACGATCCTCACGCCACGGTAGTCGCCGATCGCCAGCAAGCCCTTGTCGCCAGTAACCAGGAACTCAGCACTCGCCGCAACGGCGGTACCGAGTACGAGATCGTCCTCCAAATCAGGAGCGATCCCGCGCACTTTAGCGTCCGGTTCAACCCTTGCAGGTATAGCGCTGAGCGCTTTCAGGAAGCGAATCCTGTCTGCCTCTGGCAGTCTCCCGGCGAAATAGGGCCGCGTAAGGACCACTTCAAGCCGTTCCAGAATGGGATCCGAAATGATCATCTCGAAGTAACCAGTTAGCCCGAGGGTTAGCACGGTTCCCGGCACGCGATCAGGAAACGTGCTGGCAGAAGCGAGGATGTTGACGTCGAGGACAACCCTCATTCCGTCCCGGCATCCTCGATATCTCGCCGTTTCGCCAGCTGGATCTCCTTTGCCTCCGCGAGTGCCTGCTCAAGCTCTCTTTCAAGCTCATCCTCGGGTATCCCCGCAAATGCGGCCTGTACCTCCCGCAAGGACGCCAACGCTTGTTGCCGGGCACGCTCCCGTTCCTCATCAGCCTGGAGGACCGAAAGTGGGACGATGGCCGCAACCGGCACGCCGTCCTTCTCGATGATGATGCGGTCCTCATCCTGACTGACGCGTTCCAGGATCTCGCTGTACCGCTGTCTAGCGTCGGATTCGCTCATCGTCTCGGTTGTTCGTTGTTTCGGAAGCGCCATCGCACTCACCTGCCTGGCCAAAGATGATCGGTAGATGTCCAGTGTAGTGGTTTCGCATGCGTCTGAGGGGGCGGCGGGGCCGAAATGTACGCTGTCCTGGAACGACCACTGACGCTTGACGTCAAAGGCACAACTCGTCCCGGACGAACCGGTCATACCGATGCGCGAGCGACGCGGGGAGTGGATCATCGTTCGCGATGCCGTCGTGGAGGCTGACCATGCGATCCATCAGGCGGAGAACCGTCCGGTCCATGCGCTCCGGATTTGCATAGTCGAGATCCGCAAGCCATGCCTGCCGATCGTCGCTGCCGAGTGTTTCATCCATGGTGAGCCAGGTGGATGTCGACAGGGCCCCGCCGAGGTGGGAATGGTCGCCCGTCTCCCGGGCGTAGCGGAGCGAGAGGACCGCCGTGGCGAGCGCCGACGCGAAGCGGTAGGCGGTGAGGTGCTGCCCGCGCTTGCGTCCCTTGACGTAGCGGGTGATGCCGAGAAGCTGGCCAGCGACGAAGTGCGCGGGCGTGCCGACCTCGGGAGCGTAGGATGACGGCACCGTCGATGGCAGTAATGCAGGTGCGGGATCCTGCCGCCACAGGAGCTCGTGCGGGCCTTCCGGCACGATCGCGCCGTCGTCCGCATGGCGCGTGAAGCCGATGTCGACCTTGCGGTAGAGCGAAGCGTTCCGGAACTGGAGCGTTGCCGCGAAGTCGGACCGGCCCGGATGGATGCGCCACTCGAGGTCCAGCGGCCCGACCTGCGCCCAGATGGCATGGCGGGCGTTGACGGCGGCATCCAGATCGGTGGTCACGAGCTCGAGGTCGATATCCGAGAACCGGTCCGCCCTGCCGTCGGCCAGGGAGCCGAACGCATGGAGCGCCGTTGCTCCAGGGATGTTCCGTAGCGCTTCCGAGATCTGGTCGCGGAGCGAGTCGGGTCGATCCGGAGGCACGTCACTCCTCATACGCCGCGCCTACTGGGGAGAGGTAGCTGCGAGCATCGCATCCATCGCGTCGAACGCATCAGGCACGGGAAGGTCTCGACCGGATCGGGTGAGACAGGACCTCAGCAGGTCCAGGCAACGCTTCAGTTCCTCTAGCTGCGCCTCGGGAGTCGCGGGAAGCTCTCGGGCGATCATCTGGCGTCCTGGCTGGTCGAACGTCGGGACCTCGCCGGACTCCAGAAGCGAGGCCACCTTCTCCAGTGCCCGGAATGCGTGCCTGATGTGCTCGATGGTTCGCCAGGACGACCCCCGCAGAAGGTGCTTCCGGCCGTTGGCGACCATGAGCAAGGCATCTTTCGTCGCCCCCTCAACCTCACGCTGAAGAGCGATGCCGGACAATCTCACCTGCACCTCATCCTCAACCGGGATCGGTCGCTTCTCGAACAGGACCGTTGTATCAGGACGGCGGAGGGCACGGGAGAGCGGGACAACGTACCAGTCAACCTGCTCGAATCCGCCATCGTGCGGGATCCATGTCAGCAGATAGACGCCTTCTGGCGGCGCGATGGACGGTGCACGAATCTCCATGATTGTAGGGAGCCAGGTCTGCACGAATCGAAGCGGATCGTCGACCACCGGGCTGATCGTGTGATCCTCGATCGCCACCCAGAGGTCGATATCGCTCAGGTGATCGGAGGTTCCGCGCCCCCGCGATCCGGAGAGCCAGGCGGCCACTATTCTGCTATCCGTCCGCAGGGCATCCGAGATGGTATTCAGCATGGACGTTCCCATCCGGCGCCCCTCATTACTGCGCATCGAGCACACCCAGTCCTCAGTCGCGTCTTTGCCTTCGCATTCGAACAATAGCCTCCCCAACACATTGCTCTAAGGACGGCTTCGATGTCCAATCACTCCATACTGCATAAGTACTGCTTCCAGGTTTCTTCTTCGGCTCATGTAACCTTATTCTGGACGGCAATATCATGGCGTCACCGACTACAACTGCTTCCCCTACATCCATTAATTGAAGAGAGTGGATCAAGCCAAACATCGAATCTGGGAGAAGCGAGCGTATGGCGGCACGATCCGTGTCATTCGTTAATCTCAGAACGATAAAATTGCTAACTTGACTCAGGAGCGTCCGATTTACTTCTGCTGGTCTCTGGCTGACTATGACTAGAGATGTTCCGTACTTCCTTCCTTCCTTGGCAATTCTCTCAAAGACGCCAACTGCTCGCCGAGCTTCGCTACCAATATCTGAGGACGAGGAAATATACAAGTCTGCCTCGTCACAGATCAAAACCACCGGTGTACGTGTTTGAGGACTTCTCCAAAATTGTATCTCAAGTATTAATCTACCTAAAACCCCCGTTATAAGGGGGATAAGGTCGGAAGGTACCTGAGAAAGGTCAATGATTTTGATGCCAGGGGAATGATCGTCAGCGCATAATAGTGTGTTCGCCCATTGAGCTAGCCAATCCTCCGCAGGGGTCGGCGTAGGTGCGTCGAACATAAAGGCCAGTCGCCCATCACCAATTCGAGTCTCGAGCCGAGCGATGAATCGCGTCAATTTACCGTAAAATTCCCCTTGTTTCTCCTCTCTCTTACCAGGCACCATCTGAGTATCATCTGCACGGAGGCAGCCTATCAGGTCTTGAATACCGAACGGGATTGGTGAGTCGACAGTGAAATGTTCTTCATCGGAAAAATAGGTAAGCTTTTTGATGGATTGTGCCTTCAACTCCCGTACATGATGCATTAGCCGGCTAGTCTGATTAGGAGCATTGTGGTCCGTCCGATCAAGCAGTAAGGCCTGAAGTTCCTCAGAATTCAAGAACCAGTGTGGTATGTGTAGGAGTTCCTCCTTCTCCCCGGCTTCCATACCCTTACCAGCTAATCTGAGTACCCTGTAGAAGTCTTGATCCTCGGATTGTTGAGAGGCAAGAGATGCATACTCTCCGTGCACGTCAAGAACGACAATATTGGCGTAAGGGAGCTTTTCCGCTTGCTCAAGTAACAAAGCTGTTGTCCAGCTCTTCCCTGAACCGGTTGATCCGACGATTGCACAATGCCGCTGAAACAGTGAGTCTCCATCCGCGACCGCGTTCACATTGGAATCTGCAAGTAGATGACCTAGCACTAGTCGCTTATCTCGGTCGACTGATTGGACAAGCCCTTCCATCAGCACCTTCAAGTTTTGCCCCTCGATCGACCAACAAGGACGTGCAACCGAAGGAAAACTATCTGCACCACGACGAAACTGATTTATGCGTTCACCGACACTTGAATAATAGGTTCCAATTAACACCAGCCGAACAACATCCCGTTGCTCGGTATACGCAGTTTCGATATCCCACTCGTCAGAAATCGGTGCTTCGGCGGGCCATTCAAGGCTGGCTATGTCTCTCGATACAGAGTCGATCACTCCTATCAGAAATTTCGTGGATATCTCCCCCTGAACAGCGGCGAGCCCTCCGACCTGGAGACTTGGGACGACCTCATGATCTTCAACTTCGATGACAACTTGAGTAGTATCGACTCGCAGCACAGTCCCAATAGGTTGAATGTCGGAAAAGTCGACGCTGCTCATACGATTCCCTCCTTTTGTGCCTTTACCGCATCAATTGGGAATGCACTGAAGAAGAGCTGCTGTAAATCCCATAGATTACCTGACATCGGAATTTCTTCCTGATCCGAGAAGACGCAGCGCGTAGTGGTCCCCTCGCCTTTGCCCAATAACAGACAGGAAGCGGAGTCACGAACAATATCTAGGACATGATCGGAAATGCTGCGTGTCAGAATTACGGTAGGGGTTCCCGATTGAATGGCAGTTACTAATTGCTGATGTAGATGACCATCCCAAAAACCATAACCAACGACTAAGAGCGCTGACGCCTTCTTGATCTCCTCATTGGCTTTCGTTCGATGAAAGCTATAGATCTCTTCATATCCTTCTTGGAACTTGCCTTCAGTGGGGGCGATAACTTTCCGAGGGAGAGGCAGCGCGAACGTTGACTCCCGGACTTCGCCATGAACGTCGAACCACCCCAGACTACCGTGTGGTTTGAAAATCCTGACGTGTTTTCGCTCATGATAGACGGGAGGCTTTCGTCCCCTCTGGCGACGCACGGTATACATCGATCGACAACTCTCAGGGTCGTGCTTGCCTAGATAGGCGCCCAAGAAGGACGTATCTACCGGAAATCCAGCTTTCTGGGCAGAGAACTCCACCAGACGGTCATAATTTGTAGTGACAACCGTGAAATGGGAGGAGACCCTAAGCGCCCTGGTGATTAGCATCTCGAGATGCATTTCGTTCGTGAGCAAGTCAGGTAGCGCCGATGACTCCTTCTTCTCAACGCAACTAGCGATGGCCTCTCTCAAAGCATCAAGAAAATCTGCCTCTTTCACTGAGCTGAGGTCCGCTTCGAGCTTCCGACTCGTCCGTAGGAGTCTCGAGAACTCGTCTGACTCGTCGTACTGGGCCAGAGGGTCTCCGGAGTCAGACAAACGAGCCAAAAGGTCGTTTGATAGCTCGTTCATAGTGGGAAGTCCATACGGCGCGGAGGCTCCGCTTCCCAGAAACGCGACCAGATTGTCTCGGAACATTTCTTGGACGTGAGTGAGGATGATATCCCTATTTAATGACTCCATGCCCCACCAGTCCTGATCCGAACCTCGCCATAGATATAGAGGAGGGAGGCAGCGTAGCGCTGTCTCCCTCCATACCACTTGCTAGCTGCAGCCGAGGCTGTTGCCGCAGTTGAGGCACTTATAGCAACTGCCGTTGCGGACCGTGATGTGGCCGCAGATGTCGCAGAACGGGGCGTCGCCCATCATCTCGCCAAGCTGCTGGTCCATCGCGGACATCTGCTGCGGCTGGGCCGTGGCGGCGGGCGCGCTGGCCTCGATCCTCAGCGACGCGACGGATTCCGTCACCGGCTCACCGTGATGATGCGTGCCATTACCGTTGCCGTTCTTGTGGACGCCGTTCGACGGCCGGACGATCGGCGCGGCCTGGACCACCGGGGCGTCCGGGCTGGCGATGCGCTGGGCCGGGCTCAGCATCATGTCGTCCTCACCCGGCTGCAGGGACGAATCCTCGCCGGTCTGGTCGATCGGGGCCGGGGCCACCTGCACCAGGTCCGTGCGGCCCAGGTACTCCATACCGAGGACGCGGAAGACGAAGTCGATCACGCTCGTCGCGAGCTTGATGTTCGGGTGGCCAGAGACCATGCCCTGCGGCTCGAAGCGGACGAAGGTGAAGGTGTCGACGTACTCCTTCAGCGGCACGCCGTACTGCAGGCCCTTGGAGACCGCGATGGCAAAGCTGTTGATCATCGAGCGGAAGGCGGCGCCTTCCTTGTGCATGTCGATGAAGACTTCGCCGAGCGTGCCGTCCTCGTACTCACCCGTGCGCAGGTAGAGCTTGTGGCCGGCGATGCGGGCTTCCTGCGTGAAGCCGTGGCGCTTGGCCGGAAGGCGGCGGCGGGCCGGGACATGCGGCATGCCCGGAAGCTGCTGCTGACCCTGCGATGCAGCTGCCGACGCTGCGCTGGCGGCAACCACCGGAGCGGACGCGGCCTTCGCCTCCGCTGCGGCCTTCTCGGCCTCGAGCTTCGCGATCTTCGCCTGGAGGGCGGCGATCTCGGCGTCCTTGGCCTCGACGGCGGCGGCAACGGCGTCCTCGACGGCCTCCTTGACCTTCTCCTCGTCAACCGGCGTGTCGCTCTTGTTGGAGAGCGGCTGGCTCATCTTGGAGCCGTCGCGGTAGAGGGCGAGGGCCTTGATGCCGTGCTTCCAGGATGCGTAGTAGGCATCCTCGACGTCCTCGACGGTCGCCTCGTTCGGCATGTTGATCGTCTTGGAGATCGCGCCGGAGAGGAAGCTCTGGGCGGCGGCCATCATCAGGATGTGGCCCATGTGATGGATGAAGCGCGTGCCCTTCTTGCCGCTCTTGTTGGCGGTGTCGAAGACGGCGTAGTGCTCCGGCCGCAGGTGCGGCGCGCCCTCGACGGTCTGCGTGCCGCAGATCGCCTCGTTGGCCTCCTCGATCTGCGCCGGCGTGAAGCCGATGGCGCGGAGCAGGTTGAAACTAGGTCGGGAGGCGTCCTCCATCGTCAGGCCGAGGCGGGCGATGGCGTCCTCACCGAGCGACCAGACGTTGAACGCGAAGCCGAGCTCGAAGACGCCCGGCAGGGCCGCCTCGATCTTGCGGATGTCGTCGTCGTTCAGGCCCTTGGCCTTCAGCGACTCGCGGTTGATGTGCGGCGTGCCGTCCAGGTGCATCGTGCCGAGCACGTACTCCAGGATGTCCTTGCGCTGGGCCTCGTTGTAGCCGAGGTTGCGCAGGGCCGGCTCGATCGACTGGTTGGCGATCTTGAAGTAGCCACCGCCGGCGAGCTTCTTGAACTTGACCAGCGCGAAGTCCGGCTCGACACCGGTGGTGTCGCAGTCCATCAGCAGGCCGATGGTGCCGGTCGGCGCCAGCAGCGTCGTCTGGGCGTTGCGGTATCCGTACTTCTCACCCTGCGCGAGCGCCTTGTCCCAGGCCTCCTTCGCGGCGGAGAGCAGGTCCTGCGGCGCGAGTTTCTGGTCGATCGGCATCGGCGTGACGGACAGGCCCTCGTACTCCTCCTTCGGCGCGTCGTAGGCGGCGCGGCGATGGTTGCGGATGACCCGGAGCATGTGCGGCGCGTTCTTCGGATACTCCGGGAACGGGCCGAGGTGGGCCGCCATCTCGGCGGACGCGGCGTAGCTCTCGCCGGTCATCAGGGCGGTGATGGCGCCGGCGTAGGCGCGGGCGGCCTCGCTGTCGTACGGCATGCCCTGGATCATCAGGATGGTGCCGAGGTTCGCGTAGCCAAGGCCGAGCGTGCGGTAGTCGTAGGAGAGCCGGGCGATCTCCGGGCTCGGGAACTGGGCCATGAGGACCGAGATCTCGAGCACGATCGTCCAGAGCCGCGTCGCGTGGCGGAACTCCTCGATGTGGAACTTGCCCGTCTCGACGTCGATGAACTTGATGAGGTTCAGCGAGGCGAGGTTGCAGGCGGTGTTGTCGAGGAACATGTACTCCGAGCACGGGTTGGAGCCGTTGATGCGGCCACCCTCCGGGCTCGTGTGCCACTCGTTGATGGTGGAATCAAACTGCACGCCCGGATCGGCCGACTGCCAGGCAGCCTCGGCAATGCGCGTCCAGAGGTCGCGGGCGCGGACCGTCTTGTGAACGGAGCCATCGGTGCGGCGGATGAGGTTCCACTCCTTGTCGTCGCGGACCGCCTCGATGAACTCGGTGCTCATGCGCACGGAGTTGTTCGAGTTCTGGCCGGAGACGGTGGCGTAGGCCTCGCCGTTGTAATCGTAGGTGAGCTCGAGACCGAGCTCCTTCGCCCGCTCCTGCTGCTCGGGGCTGAGGTGCTTCATGCCCTCAACCATCGCCGCAACCTTCAGCTCCTCGCGGGGCTTCCAGTCGACGAAGGCCTCGATGTCCGGGTGATCGACGTCGAGCGAGACCATTTTCGCGGCGCGGCGGGTGGTGCCGCCCGACTTGATGGCGCCAGCGGCGCGGTCGCCGACCTTGAGGAAGCTCATCAGGCCGGACGAGGTGCCGCCGCCGGTGAGGGGTTCGCCCTCGCCGCGGATCTTGCTGAAGTTGGTGCCGGTGCCGGAGCCGTACTTGAAGATGCGCGCCTCGCGGACCCAGAGGTCCATGATGCCGCCACGGTTGACGAGGTCATCCTCGACGTTCTGGATGAAGCAGGCGTGCGGCTGCGGCCGGGTATAGGCGTCGGTGCTCTCGACGACCTCGTTCGGGTTGGCCGGGTCGACGTAGTAGTGCCCCTGGGCCGGGCCGGTGATGCCGTAGGCCCAGGCGAGGCCGGTGTTGAACCACTGCGGCGAGTTCGGGGCGGCCATCTGCATGGCCATCATGTACTTCAGCTCGTCCTCGAACGCCTGGGCGTCCTCGGGGGAGGCGAAGTAGTTCTCCTTCTCGCCCCAGTAGCGCCAGGCGCCGACGAGGCGGCCGATGACCTGCTTCGCGGAGCGCTCGGGGCCGGTGACCGGGGTGCCGTCCTCGTTGCGGATGACGTTGCCCTGCTCGTCGTACTGGGGGACGCCAGCCTTACGGAAGTACTTGGAGACCATGATGTCGGTCGCGACCTGCGACCAGGCAGCCGGGATCTCCGCATCCTTCATCTCGAAGACGACCGAGCCATCCGGGTTGGTGATCCGGGAGGTACGGGTCGTCCATTCGATGGAGCCGAACGGATCCTGTCCCGCCTGCGTAAAGACGCGGGAGACGGTGAGCCCTGTCGACTTTTTGGAGCGCGATGCGCGCCCGGTGCGTGTCTCGTCCTTGCCTGCCATAGTCGTTTCCTTCTTCAACCGCTGTCGCAGCTGCCGGCCGGTCAGATCCGGTGCGCGCTGCCTCTCCAAATACCGACGTGCGCTTCCGGGAGCGAGTGTCCCGGTGCTGCGCTGGCAAGACGCCCGCTGCGTGACCGGAGTGGCCAACCCCGACCAGCGAATTGGGCTACCGCCTGAAGCGACGTTTCATCAGTGTACGTACATGTTGAGCATTTCTCAACAATTTCCCGAAACTCGTCTCCGCCGGGACCGTCGCCGCCCGGTGCTGATGATTGTGTACGCACACCGCATGCCACTACATATTGTGGCGAATGTGATGGTGCATCCCACATATAGTGGACTGCGGCTTCCTAGTATAGCTACCTGTCATGGGATTACAACGCTTTCCGCCCTGTCACAACGCGGCCTTCGGGGAAGCCAGGGTGAACGGCGAAACAGCCCGGAACGAAACGGTTAACGGAGCATTGTGCTAGTGACCGTACAGTGCTTTCATCCACGATTTTCGTGCCCAAATGTCACAAATACCATCCTCGTCCATACTGTATCAGAACATATGTTCTCGCCAATCGGGCCGGGACCGGAGGGGCAAAGCACCACAATGGGTGGTATGCGGAGCGAAGAGAGGCCCATATATGGTGGTCAGGTGAAGAGGCAGAAGGGATGTCCGGCCGGATCGAGGCACACCCGGACGTCCTCCTGCGGCTGGACGGCCGCGAGCTTCGCCCCGCACGCGAGCGCCCAGCCGACGGCGCACTCGAGATCGTCGACGAGGATATCGAGGTGCAGGGTGATGTGCTGCTTGCCCGGCTCGCTGGGCCAGACGGGCGGCGTCCAGTACTGCTCGTATTCGAAGTTCAGGGTGACCTGGCCGGCGTCGCTGATGGTCCGGACCTGCGCCCAGCCCGCATCTTCCGGCTCCTCGGGCATGGGCGGCTCGCTGGCAGTGATCAAGCCATCAAGCAACCGGGCGTAGAACCCGGCGAGCTGGCGCGGGTTCGGGCAACCAAGGGTCACGGAGGTGAGCTGGAGTCGTGGAGGCATCGAGGACTCCTTCCGCTGCGTCTCGCATCATCTGCTTCCAGCATAGACGCCGGGACGGACACCCTTCGTCCTCGTTCCACCCCGGATTTGCCCATCCTGCCGCAAGATCGGAGAAGGGCGACGCTACCATCCCTCCTATACTGCCCACCACGCGACATGGCCTCCGGCACCACACACGAAAGATGAACGAGATGTCTCACGACTCCTGGGCGACGTCAATCTTCGCCACGACGATCATTGCGGAAGACCTGATTGCGATGAAGGAGTTCTACGGACGGGTGTTCGACCTTCCGTGCGTCTTCGAGGGCGAGACATCGGCCGTGTTTGCGTTTGGCGACACGCTGATCAACATCATCGATATTGGCGGGGCACCGGAGCTGATCGAGCCCGCGCCCATTGCGGGCCCAAACACAGGCGCGCGCTGCATGTTCACCATCCAGGTGGAGGACGTCGATGCGCTCTATGCCCGGCTGGTCGACAAGGGCGTGACGTTCCTGAACGGTCCGATCGACCGGCCGTGGGGACCCCGCACCGCGGCATTCGCGGATCCGGCCGGTCACATGTGGGAGATCGCGAGCCAGGCGGGGTGAACGCGCCGGGCCTGGCGACACGTTCACCATCCCTTGCCATCCGCGTTCGCCCGCTATCCACCCTGCCCTGCGAAGTCGCCGGTCATGGGGATCGGGGTAATGATGTCGACCAGGACGTCCTCCGGGCCCTCGAGGATGAAGTGGCGTTGGCCGAAGTCCTCGGAGCGGATGTCGAGCACCGGGGTGTGGCCGCCTTCCACGACAAGGCGCCGGTATTCGACGTCGACGTCGTCCACCTCGATGTTGATGAGCAGGCCCTGTGACGGCGTGCGATAGCCCTCGGGGATCGTCGGGTGCGAGGCATCGACGAAGGCAAGCTCCCAGCGATCGCGACGCAGTGACGCATACCAATCTGCCTCGAAGACGACCTCGAACCCGAAGAGATCACGGAAGAAGCCTGTCGCGGCGGCGACATCCTGGCTCATGACGACGGGATAGATGCTCGTGACGGTCATGAAGGACTCCTTGCTCCACAAATACATACACAATGTATGTATTTGTGCATGGTATAGATACACCGTGTAGGTGTCAACAAGGAGGGCCTATTGCCACGGTCGTCGAAAGCGCAGAGCCAGGTTACCGGCAGGACGATTCGGGAGATTGCCCGTGAGATGTTCTCGACCAGGGGCTACCAGTCGGTACGGCTGGAGGAGGTCGCCGAGGCGGCCGGGATGACGCGCGGCGCCGTCTACCATCACCACAAGAACAAGCAGGCCCTCTTCGAGGCCGTCCTGGACGACGTCCACGCCGAGGTCGAGGCGGACGTCGTGCGCGCCGCCGAAGAGCATGACGACGCGTGGACGCAGCTCGAAGCCGGCTGCCTCGCCTTCCTCCGGGCAAGCACAGCGCCGGACGTTGCCCGGATCCTGCTCGTTGAGGGGCCGGCGGTTGTCGGATGGGACGCCTGGCGTTCCCACGATCGCCATCACTCCTACCGCCAGCTGGAGGAGGTGCTGCAGGAGCTGGAGGATGCGGGCGAGGTCGCGGCCGGCACCGCTCGCTCAGCCGCGCCGCTGCTCTCCGGGGCGATGAACGAGGCGGCGTTATGGCTGGCCGGATCGAGCGATCCGGAGGATGCCGCGAGCATCGAGAAAACGCTGCTCGTCATGCTACGGGCGCTACGTCGGTCCGGGTAAACGGAAGCTCGCTACGCAGGATCGATCCGGAACAGCTCGACCTTGCTCGCGGCGCGCTCCCACTCGTCGGGGTCCGACGAATGGATGTGGCCCATGATCCGGAACGGGTAGACGCCGAGCGGCTGGATGGAGGGATAGGCGCGCATCACGCGGCGCTTTTCGACATCGTCCGTGACCTCGGTAAGGTATACGTCGGTGGACGTCCGGCCGTGGAGCAGCTCCGCCGTGCCGGTCGGGCGGACGTTCGGCGTCCATGCGGAGCCGGGGATGCCGACGATGACGTAGCGCTGTCCCTCGTGGGTGAACGGGGTGATGACGACGTCCCGCACCTTGCCGGTGCGGCGGCCGATAAGGCGCAGCACGTGCGCGCCCGGGACCGGGACACCGGCGACGTTCAGCGCGAGCAGGATCCGGTTGAGCGGTCCGACCCACCACGGCAGGGTCAGGCCGTCCTTTTTCTTCAGCGGTTTCATGATGCGTCCTCCACGCGATGATCGTCGACCATTCCAGAGGTGGTCGATTCCTGGGGGCGTTGAGTGCAATTCCGTGTCCACGCCACACTCCAGCCGAAAGGCAAGATCGGAGATGCGAGGGGCAACGTGCGGCCATAGACTGGTTGATATTCACGATGCCCTTTGCACCCGCGTCTCACCGGAGGGAATCCCCATGACCGACCACGATGACACGCTCGCGTACTACGCAATGCACAGCCCGTTCAGCGACCCCGGTACACAGTCGCCGATGCTGGACAGCCTCCCGGCGGATATCGCCGTCCTGCGGGATGCGGTGACGCCCCTGGTCTTCCATTACATGGGCGATGGCGACTGGGCGGAGAACGGGATCGCTCCGGAGAGGCGGCCGGAAATCGACCTGCGGTACGCGGAGCGAATGTTCGGGCGGCTCGCGGAGCTGTCGGAGAAGCCGCTCGGCGAGCATCGGCCGCCGCACGAGCGGATGGTCGGCTGCTGCCGCGACTTCACGTTGCTCTACGTGTCGCTGCTACGGCACCACGGGATCCCGGCGCGGTCGCGGGTCGGATTCGCGGGGTACTTCTTCGCGGAGTGGAACGTGGATCACGTTGTCGCCGAGGTCTGGGACGCGAACGAGGGGCGATGGCGACTCGTCGACCCGGAGTTGGGCCGGACGCATGTGGATCCGACCGACGGGGCCGAGCTTGACGCGATGGACCTGCCGCGCGACCGGTTCTTCGTCGGGCCGGAGGCGTGGCTGCGATGCCGGGAGGGTGGAGAGGATCCGGGGCGCTATCTCGTCTCGCCCTTCATGGATGATCCGGACCTTCGCGGCTTCCCCTACCTGCTGCACAACCTCGTGCTGGACCTGGCGGCGTTGAACAAGCGGGAGATGATCCTCTGGGACGACTGGGGCATCTCGGCGCAGTGGGACACGGTGACCGACGACCAGCGCGCGATGCTGGACGAGACGGCCAAGGCCATGACGGATCCCGGCGTGACGCTGGATGACCTGCAGCGGCTCTACGACCGGGATGCTTTCCGGGTGCCGGAGGTTGTCACGAGCTGGACGTCGGCGGTGGAGAATCCTCCGGTCGATGTACACCTGGAGCACGCCGCGGTGTAGTGCCGTCGCCAGCGCACCCCGTCTGCAGCATCCGGCGATTCCCAATTTCCGGCTCCGGGCGTACACTGCCCGAAGGAACCCGCTTCGGCACATGTTTTCCGGATTCCAGGACTCGACGCATGCCCGCTGTCTCAGGTGCCAGGCTCCTGCCGTGGCTCTCGCTACTCGCTATCTGGATCGTCTGGAGCTCGACCTACCTCGGGATGGCCGCGGCGGTGGAGACGATCCCGCCCTTCACGATGACGGCGAGCCGCTTCCTGCTCGCCGCGCCGATCCTGCTCGCGACGGGCATCCCGGCATGGCGCCGGGGCACGCTCCAGCTCAGGGGACCGCAGGTTCGCTCGGCCGCGCTCATCGGCGTCATGATGCTTCTCGGCGGGCCCGGCCTGGTCGGACTCGGCGTGACCGAACTCGACTCCAGCCTCGCGGCGCTGATCGTCGCCATGACACCGATCTGGCTGTCGATCTTCTCCGCTATCCAGACGCGCACGGTGCCGAAGGCCGGGGTCTTCGGCGCACTGGTGACGGGGCTCATCGGTATCGGGATCATGGTTGGCGGGCCCGGCGGGAATGTCCCGATCGCCCCGGCCCTGCTCGTGCTCGTCTCGACGCTCTTCTGGTCGGGCGGGACGGTGATCTCACGGGGGTTGCCGCGCCCGGAGCATGCCTTCGTGAACTCCGGGCTTCAGATGCTGTTCGGCGGCCTGGCGCTGGGCATCGTTGGCGCGCTGCGTGGGGAATGGGCCGAGTTCTCGGCGGCCGATGTCTCGACGAGGTCGTGGATCGGCCTGCTCTGGCTCGTCGTCGCCGGCTCGCTGGTGGCGTATAGCGCCTACATGTACGCCAACCAGACGCTCCCGATCGAGATCGTCGCGACCTATGCGTACGTGAACCCGGTCATCGCCGTGATCCTCGGCGCGACGCTGGACGACGACGCAGTTGGCCCGAACGTGCTGATCGGCGGCGGGATCATCGTCCTCGCGGTCGTCTTCATCGTCAGTGGCCATGTCATCCGGCGACCGTTACCGGCTCCGATCGACGACCTGCAGGGCGGTGACCAGGTCGCCATGCCGGAGCCGATGAAGGCGGAAAAACCGGGTGCAATCAGCGCGACCCAATCGCCGATCCACACTCACATCGAGGCGTCATAGGCGGCCTGATAGAACCACTGAATCGCTTCCAACACCCGTTCGTCGATCAGGACCTGCGCGAGGAAGATACCGACCAGCCCGATGCCCGGGTCGTTGAACCAGGCGGTGCCATAGCCGCCCATCCAGTGGTAGCGTCCGGGCTCGCCGAAGGCGTCCGGCGCGGTCGTCATGCCCATGCCGTACCCCCAGCTGTCCTCGTCCCAGAATCCGGGGAAGAAGGCGCTCGGGTCCTTCTGCGCGGGGTCGATATGGTCTCGCGTCATGATGGCGACGGACTGATCGGACAGCAGGCGGATGCCGTCCAGTTCGCCGCCGCGCATGAGCATCGAGGCGAAGCGGTAGAAATCACGCGCCGTCGAGACCAGCTCACCGTGGGAGACGTCGAACGGTGGCTCGGCGACGTGGTAGCCGCCTCCCGCCGGCTCGAGCTCAATGAGCTCGCCGGACGCGTCGTCGCGCCGGTACACCGCTGGCAGCCGGTGACGCTTCCCCGCCGGCACGAACATGGACGTATCGGGCATGCGTAGCGGCTCGAAGATGGCGGACCGGAAATGGTCGTCAAGCGACGCGCCTGTCACGCGCGAGATCAGGATGCCCAGGATGTCGAACGACGTGTGGTAACGCCAGCCCTCGCCCGGCTGGTGGATCAACGGAAGCTCCGCAAGGCGAGCAAGCCACTCGTCCGACGAGATGAGCTGTGGGACAGGGCCAGGGTCGACACCGCGCTCCTCCATCGCCCGGGCAATCGGGCTCCCGGGGTCGGAGAACACCGCGCCGTAGCCCGATCGGCAGGTCAACAGGTCGTCGACGGTGATGCTCCGCTTCGCCGGAACGACATCGTCCAGCTCGCCGCCCGGCACGCGCAGCACCATGCGGTTGGTCAGCTCGGGCAACCAGCGCTCGACCGGGTCGTGGAGCGAGAGCACGCCCTGCTCGACCAGCTGCATCGTGGCCACGGCCAGCACCGGCTTCGTCATCGACTGGATACGAAAGATGGCATCCTCGCGCATCGGCTCACCGGTCGCGATGTCGGCGACACCGAAGGTCACCGTTTGCGCGCGATTGCCGTCGCCGAGCAACGCGACCACTCCCGGCGCCGCGCCGGATGCGACGATCTCTTCCATACCGGTCCGGAACCGGGTGCTTCCTTCAACGGTGAATACGTGCATGTGGCCTCCTCCTGCTGACGTCGATTCACTCGATACCCTCACGGTATCGGGATGCGCGGAGGCTCGCTTCTCGAATCGTGCGGGCAGGAGTCGCGCGGCCCGCAAAGCTCCATCAGGCGGAGTTCGAAGACCTGATCGAGATGATCCGGGAGTATTTGCCCCAGGCACGGTAAACGCGGAACCTCCCTGTCCCCCTTTGCTCCTACCATCGTTTGGCGCGTAATGGGACTCGCTGACAGCGGGCATGACACGAAAGGAGTCAGTTCCATGAAATTTGGATTCGTGGCGTCCTATGGAACGGTTGATCAGGTCCTGGAGATGGCCCGCGAGGCGGAAGCGGCCGGGTGGGACGGCATTTTCTCATGGGACGGCATCTCCATCGGATGGGACGAGGCATCGACCGGGGATACCGACACCTACGATCCTTGGGCGATCCTTGCCGCGATGGCGATGGTCACGGAGCGGGTGACGCTTGGCGCGATGGTCTTCGCCCTCCCCCGGCGGCGGCCGTGGAAAGTCGCGCGGGAAGCGATCACGGTCGACCACCTGTCGAAGGGACGACTGGTGATCCCGGCGGCACTGGGCGCGACCACCGACGCGGCGTTCACGCGCGTCAACACCGATACCGCCGATCGCAAGATCCGCGCACAGCGACTGGACGAGACGCTCGAATTCCTCGACAAGGCGTGGACGGGCGAACCGTTCAGCTTCGAGGGAGAGCAGTACCAGACGGGCGAGATGCGCTTCCTGCCGAAGCCGGTGCAGCAGCCGCGCATCCCGATCTGGAACGTCGGCGCCTGGCCGAAGATGAAGTCGATGCGTCGGGCGGCACGGTGGGACGGAGTCATCCCGATGAACGCGGAAGATGCGTTCGCGCCGATCGAGCCAGAGATGCTGGAAGAGATGATGGCGTGGATCCGGGAGCACCGGGAGTCGGACGCGCCGTTCGACGTGGTGGTCGAAGGCACCACCGATGGCGATGATGTCGCCGCGACGCGGGACCGGGTCGCGCCGCTCGCGGAGGCCGGCGCGACGTGGTGGATCGAGAGCCGGTGGGACCAGGAGCGAGACACACCGGAGGCACTTCTCGAGCGGATCCGCCAGGGACCGCCACAAATTTAGGAACACATCACCGCGTGTCATCGCCGATGATCCGGATGGGCTGGATCATCGGCGACCCTGCTCTTGACTTCAAGCCGACTTGAACTCCTACCCTGCTTCCAGGCGTGGATGCCGCACGCAACGGGACAGGAAAGGAACGCATATGACGCGCAGCGCATTGACCGACCGCGAGATCACCTATCTCACAAGCCAGCATCTTGGCCGCATCGCCACGGTTGACGCAAAGGGCCGGCCGCACGTCGTCCCAACCGGCTTTGCCGTGAACCGGGAGCGAGGCACGATCGAGCTGGGCGGATTCAACTTCAACCGGCTCCGCCGGGTCCGCGATATTCGCCAGAACCCGCACGTCGCGTTCGTCGTCGACGATGTGGAGGATCCCTCGATGTGGACAGCGCGGGGCGTGGAGATCCGGGGCGTGGCCACGCTGCACGAGGGCGACACGCCATCCCTCCTTGGGAGCAACCTTACCGCCAACGGGTGGATGGAGATCACGCCGACATCGACCCGATCGTGGGGGTTGGACGGAGGCGATGGAGGCTGAGGGGGTTTACACCGTCCGGTAATATGGGATGTACCTGAGGTTGGATGCTAACGATTCGTTATCGTCGTCCGGCTGTTCAGTTCCCACTCCTCTCCAATGCATCGGGTCCCCTGGAAGCCCGGTGCTCACCCCGGAGGTGACGGCATGAACACATCCTCGACCCTCGGTACCCCGACTGAACGATCCGTGATCTGGCGGAATGCCGTTGTCGCGATCGTCGTAACCCTTGTCCTGAATGTCGTGCTGCATTTCGTCGCTGACGCGGCGGGGTGGATTCCCGACGACCTCCCGGAGCGGGCAGAGCAGTTCGGCCTGCCGGCGGTGATCATGTACACGATCGTGCCGCTGCTGGGTGCGGCACTGTTGCTCTCGCTGCTGGTCCGCTGGACAAGCCATCCGGTGATCATGTACTCGCTGATCGCCGCCGTCGTCTTCATCGCGTCCCTCTTCGCGCCGCTGAGCATCGCCGGCGCGTCCACCAGCTTCCGGACGGTGCTGGTGCTGATGCATATCATCGTGGCGGTCATCGGCTCGGTGATCCTGCTCCGGAATGTGTACGACGAACCGGAGTAGATCAATCAACACCAGCATGCAGTATGCGAGGAGGCCCCCGTCGATGGACGGGGGCCTCCTCGCATGCGATGTGCGATACCTCTTGGATACTTCAGTGCATACACGCAGCTCCCGTATTACAGTGCAAATGACTGATGGCCAGCACAAGTATTCGCGTAGACCGCGAGACGCACGACAAGCTGAAGGAGATCGCCGGGAAGGAGATCGCCTCCCTGGGGAGAGTAATTGACGATCTCATTACCAGCTATGAACGAGCAGAGTTCCGGCGTCAGATGCAGGAGGATTTCCGTAAGCTCCGGGAAGACCCCGTCGCGTGGGCTGAATACCAGGCGGAAACCGACCTTTGAGACCAGACGGCCGGCGATGACCTCGAAGATGAGCCACCTTATGACGACGAGGAGACACCGGGAAAATAAGCGAAGGGCCGACACCGCAGACCGGGGATATCTGGGATGTGCCACTGGATCCTGTCCGCGGACATGCGCAAGGAGGGGTCCGTCCAGTCATTGTGATTTCCGCCAACTGGTACAACGAGACGCCTCATGGCCCCTGCATGATCGTGCCACTGTCCCGGGCTCATAAGCACACGTCCCAATCCCTCAGGAAGGTACAGGCCTCCATACTCTTTCATATGCATTGTGCGAACAGGTCCGCGCAATCCGTATTACCCGGCTTCGGCGAAAAAGGGGAGTCGTCCAGCCTGGGATCGTGCAACTTCTCCGGGAACAGGTACGAATTTTCCTGGACGATCAATGAAGGGCGTTCAGGCCCTCTCCCATGGCTCCCACGAGAACCGGGCGCGGTAGCGTTCCAGCAGTCGCAGGATCGGCCGGCCAAGGACCAGCACCAGGGCGATGTTGCCGATAGCCCGGAACACATCGAATGCGAGCGAGGTAACGAGGTAGAAGCGCCCGTATCGCGCGATCGTCTCGCCGACGGAGAGATCCGGTGTCCAGTAGAGCGACGCGTCGGCCCCGGCGCCGGGCGCGGTAAACGGCCAGAACCAAATGTTCATCAGCGCCCCGAAGAGCAACCCCCAGGATGCGCCGAAGATCGCGAGCATGACGACACGACGCCGCTCCGACGAGAGCTTTGGCAGCCAGCCGGCGGTCATGCCGATCCAGCCGCAGGCAAGCATCTGGAACGGCAGCCACGGACCGATGCCGCCGGTGATGAACCCCGAGAGCAAGAGCGTCAGCGCGCCCATCTGGAACCCCAGCAGTGGCCCGAAGACGGCACCCACCAGCATGATGAGCAGGAAGACGGGCGAGGCGCCGGCGATGCTCGGCACCAGCCGAAGCGTGGCATCGAGCGCGACGAGTACGCCAAGCAGGGCGATCGTCTTCGAGCGGCCGACGCCGGCCTGCTCGTCCGAAATCGTCACCAGCATCGCGACGAGGCAGGCGATCGTGACGCCGGCGAAGAGCAACGGCGCGGTGCCGGTATGCGCCGCTGCGTCGTCGGTGACCTGGGTAATGCCAGGGATGACGAATGGGTAGAGGAACGCCAGCAGGCCGCCAAGGCTGGCCAACGCCAACACAATGAAGGGCCGTGATTTGTGCTCCTGGTACGGTTGCGGGGTGATGTGCACGCGTGTCCTCACAAACCTGGGCAAACCTTGCCCTTACGTCGAAGGTTCCGTGCCTGTTAAGATCGTGAACGGCACATAGCCGGACGACGAAAGGCCCGTTTCTGCCATGGAGTCTACCCCAGGGGAAGTCACACTCTTCGACCTGCTCGCGTGGGATTCGCGCATGCAGGTTGTCTCGACACGCGCCGAGCCGCTCGGCGATCGCGACCTGCTCGACCGGGTGGTGGACTGGGTCGTCACGGCGCGCTCGACGCCGCCGATGCTGCCGCACCTGCGCGGAGGCGAGCTCATCATCCTGCCACAGCGGATCGCGGCGGAAACGGGGATTCCCTTCCCGCAGCTGGTCAACGAAATCGCGATGCAGCCGATCGCGGGGGTCCTGACGGACTCCCCGGCAACCGTCCCCGCACAGACGGCGGTGACGGTGCTGCGGATCGCGCGGATCGACGCCGAAACCGAGAGCGACCTGAACCGGATGCTCACCAACCGGCGCCGGGAGACGCTGCAGATCGCGGCTGACGTCGAACACCGCATCAACGACCTGTCGGCGCGCAACGCCCGGCCGGGCGAGCTGATCGACGAGTTGTCGCGACTGCTGCGTACGCCGATTACGATCACGACCCCCTCCGGCAGCGTGTCCTTCACGACCGGCAACAGCCGCGACATCCCGGATCCCAACTCGTCCGCGTGGATCGGACGCCCGTTCTTGCGCGGCCAGCACCTCTGGATCGGCCCGATCGCCCCAGAGGACCACGCGCTGATCCGCGCCACCATCGACCGCGTCGGCTCCGGCATCCAGCGGGCGCTCACGGCGGCATCGGCACAGGCCGCGCCCGTGCCGGATCGCGGGGCCGCCCTGCAGGCATTGCTGTTCGAGAACGATGAGGCGTCCCCCGGACATCAATTGGAACTGGCCTACCAGGCGGGTATCCGGCCGGGACACAACCTGCGAGTCGCGCTCTATCCCGTCGGGACGATCACCAGCGCGATGCACCGGGCGCTGCGACCGTTAGGCGACGTGATCTCGGCAGGGACCATCAACGGCACGCACGTCGCGATCCTAATGGAATCCGCCGGACACTTTGGCTACGCGCGATATGAAGGGTCGAACGGGCAAGCGTGGGCGGCGATCTCGTCGCCCGTCGACGGCGCGCACGCGCTTCCGCAGGCCATGCGCGAGGCGCGGTACGTCGCGGCCCTGCTCACCGCCGGGCTGCTACCGGGGGGAACGGTCCGTTTCGACGACCCCGCGGCGCTCGGGGCGTTCCAGCTCCTGTTCGAGCTGTGGGAGACACCACTGCTGGAACGATACCGCGACGTGCATATCGGCGCGCTGGCGCGGGCCGACAATCGGGGCATCCTACTCGATACGCTCCGGGTGCTCCTCGAGGAAGGCGGATCGCAGCGGCAGGCGGCGGAGAAGCTCGCGATCCATCGCAACACGCTGGGCTACCGGCTGCGCCAGATCCGCCAGGTCCTCCCGGTGGACCTGGACGCGCCTAACGTGCGCCTGACGCTCCACCTCGCCCTGATCGCCCACACCCTCATCGAACGCGGCTGAACCCAACACCCAGCGAGACATGCGCGACGGGTCTGTTGACGCTCCCATCGACGTGATATAGTGTACGTACATAGCGTTCGGTCACGACTGACGACGCGGTCGTCGTCTGCTGCCCGACCTGTCATGACGCAAGTATACGTTCACAACGTGTCGCATTGGCGCACAGGGTTCCGGGATACATCCCGATTCCGGACTGGCTGACCTGGCCGATTGGCTCGTCACAACGAAGTCCACCAAGCAGGTGATGACGGGCACGACACACGGGTTCAATCGGGGGAGGATCGCTCGAACATGTCACGTCGTCCAGACAATTCCAGGAGTCCACTACCAGTGGTCGACCGTCCCTCCTTCCATATCTGGCAACCGTTGGAAGCAGAAGGGATCCAGTGGGAAGGCCAGGTCTCGATCGTCGGGGGCGCGAGCGACATGCCGGCGCTGCTGGCGGTCACGTCGCAGCGCATCGCCCTGATCGCGAATGGGAAGATCGCGCTCGATTTCTCCCGGTCATGGCTGCGTCCGTCTCCGCGCCTCGCCGCCGAGAACGGCGTGCGCATCTTCATCACGCCCGAGGGAACCACGGAGGAGCCGCATCCCGTCCTGCTGCGCGCCCGAGATGGCCGGGGCGCGGCGATGGAGTTGGTATCGGTCCTGACCGGTAAGCCGCTGGCGGGCCGGATGCCGTCGCGTGACGAGAAGACGGGCATCACGATCCCGAACTGGAAAGAAACCGTTGGCGCCGCGCGGGCCGTCGCCCTCCCCCTGATCGATGACGAACCCGACGTCGCCGCGTCGCAGGAAGAGAAGCGAGTCTGGCCGCCACTGGAATCCACGGGCGTCGCACCGAAGCCGGTGAACAAGCGTCGCGGTCAGGTCACGACCCGGCCGATGCAGTCGCTGGTCGATCGACGCGGCGGCATGGTCGATCCGAAGCCGGTACCGAGCTCGGTGAGCCGGGCGGCGCGCGCCCAAGGCACCGAAAAGGATGGCGTGACCGTTCGCGACACCGATCGCTGGCAGGAGGCGCACTTCACCGGATCGCGCCAGAAGCGCGGCGGATCGTCGTGGCTCCTGACCGCGGCGATCATGCTGGTGCTGCTCTCCGGAATCGGCTACGTCGTCGGGGATTACTACGGCATCACCGCCAGTGACCTGCGCGAGCGGATCCCGGCGAATATCCGCGAGACGCTTGGCATCGAGAGCGACGAGGGCAATCTCGCCCAGGCGCCCGAGACCATCGACGAGCCGCAGCAGCGCGGCAGCGATGGCACGGACGGCACCAATCCGGCGAACAATGAGATCCCGTCCGGCGGCGACAACCAGGTCGGCGCGGCCTCGACTGAGGAGCCGACACTGCCGTCGAGCGATGTGAACGGCGAACCGCTGGATCCGACCCTCGGGCTTGGCGGCCCCACGACCGAGCTCCCCGAAACGGAAGAGGCGGAGGGCGAGGCCAGCGATCCAACCGCGCCGGTCGAGACGGTCGTCGTGACCGAGGAACCTGAAGAGCCGGTCCAAGAACCGACGGCGGAGCCGACCGAGGAGCCGGTGGTCGAACCAACCGCCGAGCCCACGGCGGAGCCGACCGCAGAACCAACCGTTGAACCGACCATAGAGCCCACCACCGAGCCGACCGTCGAGGCGACGGAAGAGCCCGCTCCGACGGAGGAAGCAACGGAAGAGCCGACCGTCGAAGCCACGGAGGAACCGACGGCGGAGGGCACGGTCGAGCCGACGGCAGAAGCGACGGAGGACGCCGATACGACGCCGGAGGCAACCGAGGAGCCCACGGAGGAGCCGCAGGTACAGGCGCCGAGCGTCTTGCCGGAAACGACCCCGGAGCAGGCGGTCGTGGCGAACGGATTCCGCTACACGATCGAAGGCGCGTCCGTTGGCGAGACGATCCCCGAGCTGCCGCAGGTCAACTCGGTCGCGGGATACGGCACCTGGGTCGTGCTCGACGTCTACGGCCAGAACATGTCCAGCGACGTGCAGGTGTTCGATATGTCCCGGTTCGTGTTGTGGGCGGACGGCGAAGAGGTCCTGCTCGACTCCGGCACGGCATGGGTAAACGGGTTGCTCGGCAACACACCGGCATACGGCCCAACGGATGCGATCCAGTGGGCACCGGGTGAGAGCCATAGCTTCACACTGACGTTCCTGGCCCCGGCGAACGCAAGCACGCTGGTCCTCCAGGCCGGCGACCAGATGATCGATATCTCACCGGCGATCGCCGACCCGGCGCCGCTGACGGGCGAGCCCGAGCGGGTGGAGTCGGAGCTCATCGAGGGAACGGTCGTCGAGGTCGTCAACGGCGAGACGATCGTGGTCGAGATCGACGGCGTGCAGCAGACGGTGCGCTACCTCGGGATCGATGTCCCGACCGGTGATGCGTGCTACGTCGAGGAATCGACCGAGGCGAACCGCGCGCTCGTCGAGGGGCAGACGGTGGTCATCGAACGTCAGGCGACCGATGTGGACGCCCGCGGGAACTGGGTCCGCGATGTCTGGGTCGAGAACGAGGATGGCCAGCCGGTCCTGATCTCCCAACAACTGGTGGCCAGCGGTGCGGCCGAGGCGCGGATCAGCGAGCCGAATACCCGCTTCGCCGGGTGGCTGCAGCAGTCGCAGGCCGAAGCCGAGGTGAATGGCAACGGTATGTGGGGCGCCTGCGGCGACTAGCCAACCGAAGAACCCATGACGAGGCCCCGGCGATGTGATTCGCCGGGGCCTCGTCATTTGTGGCGCGAAGCTGCCGGCGCGGGTAGCATCATGGGGAAACACAGCCGTCCGGCGCCCGCCGGCATGCCCGGGAGTACCCTCAGCACATGCGAGACATCGCCATCTTTTCCGGCTCCGCCCATATGGAGCTCGCGACCGAGATTTGCCACCACCTCGACAAGCCACTGAGCGACACCGAGATCAGCCGCTTCAGCAACGACTGCCTGCAGGTCCAGCTAAACGCGAACTGCCGCGAGCAGGACGTCTTCATCATCCAGCCGCTGGTTCCGCCGGTGCAGGAGCACCTGATGGAGCTGATGCTGATGGCGGACGCCGCGCGAGGGGCGTCGGGCGCCCGGATCACGGCGGTCATCCCCCACTACGCGTACGCCCGGTCGGACAAGAAGGACCGGCCGAGAATCTCGATCGGCGGACGCCTCGTCGCCGACCTGCTCGTGACCGCAGGCGTTGACCGGGTGCTGACAATGGCGCTGCACGCCCCCCAGGTCCACGGCTTCTTCAGCGTCCCGGTCGACCACCTGAACGCGCTGAACGTCATCGCCGAGCATTTCCAGTCGCAGGACATCAGCAACGCCGTCGTCGTCTCCCCGGACCTCGGCAATGCGAAGGCCGCGACGCAGTTCGCGCGATTGCTCGGGCTCCCGGTTGCCGCCGGCAGCAAGCGCCGGCTCGCGGATGACAAGGTCGTGATCGACTCGATCGTCGGCGACGTGCACGGCAAGGACGTGATCGTTCTCGATGACGAGATCGCCACGGGCGGGTCGATGCTCGAGCTCATCGACCATCTCGATCGCGAGGGCGTCGGGCGCATCTCCATCGCCTGCACGCACGGCATCTTCTCGGGCAAGGCGATCGAGCGGTTCGCCGCCGCCGACCGGATCGACGAGATCGTGACCACGAACACGGTGCCGATCTCCGAGGAGAAGCGGCTGCCGAACATGACGATCCTGTCGATCGCGCCGCTGCTGGCCCGGGCGATCCACAACATCCACGAGGGTGAATCCGTCTCCAGCCTCTTCGTGCATACGCTGTAGGCCAATACTGTCGTACCGCCGCACCTCGTAGCTACGACTGGTGTGCGGCGGTACGGGAAATTCACCACCCCGCCGACAACGCAAACACGTACACCCGCCCCTTCTGGGCGGTGTACGCCAGGCCGATTTTCTCGTATCCTTTGCCCAACGCGTTGACGGAGACCAGTAGCGTCGGGCACTGGTACGCAGCGAGTCGCGGACGGTGGAAGCGCGGCGATCATCCCGAGGTGAAGACCCTCCCGAGCGCATGGCCCAACGGCGATCCCCGCCCAGTAGGCCATGCCGGCTTGCCGCCGTTACCCGGCCCCAGAGAGGCCGCGATCCCGCCGTAGCGAGGATCCGGCGAATTGCGGTGGCACCACGAGACGCCCCCTCGTCCGCAAGGCGGAAGGGGCGTCTGGTTTTTTTCTGGAGGTGGCATCATGCCCGCCGTTTCACCGCAGCCGGCCCACGAGCCGGTCTCGCCCTCTCACCCGCGCACCCTCGCGCGGGATCTTTCTCACCACATCGGGGAGCCAGCGCGCCTGCTTGGGTGGCTGCACCACGTCCGGCACCTGAAAGCCGTCGACTTCCTGCTGCTGCGAGACCGATCCGGCATCGCACAGGTCATCGTGGAGGCGCCCGACGCGCGCGAGCGGCTCGCGGCGCTCCCGCACGAAACCGTGCTGGAGGTCCGGGGGACGATCGTCGCGTCGCCGCAGGCGCCGAACGGCGTCGAGGTCCACGACCCGCAGATCAATGTGATCAGCGAGGCCCATGGCGAACCGCCGATCGAGCTGTTCCGGCCGGAGATGCAGGCCCAGCTTGCGACACGGTTGGATCACGCCGCGGTCGCGCTCCGGCATCCGACCCGGGCCCTGACGCAGCGCCTGCTCTCGGCGGCCTTGCAAGGATTCCGGGACACGCTGATCGCGCAGGGCTTCACCGAGATCTCGACGCCGAAGCTGCTGGAGTCCGCGCCGGAGGGCGGCGCCAACGTCTTCACCGTCGACTATTTCGGGCGCCCGGCATTCCTGGCCCAGAGCCCGCAGCTCTACAAGCAGATCATGGTCGGCGCGCTGGAGCGGGTCTTCGAGGTCGCCCCGGCGTTCCGGGCCGAGCCCCACGACACGAGCCGGCACGTGAGCCAATTCCTGTCGCTTGACGCCGAATTGGGCTTCATCCGGGACCATCGCGACGTGATGCGCGTGGTGCGGGACGTCCTCGCCGGGATGACGGAGGCGATGAGCCGCGTCGACGACGCTGGGGAGCTTCCGGCCGTCCCGGCGGAGATCCCGGCGATCCACTTCCGGGATGCGCTGGAGCTGGTCGGAGAGGCGCTCGGCCAAGACCTGCGGGACGAACCGGACCTCGCGCCGGACCACGAGCGCTGGCTTGGCGAGTGGGCGATACGGGAGCATGGCTCGGAATGGGTCTTCGTCACCGGCTACCCGATGCGAAAACGGCCGTTCTATACCCATCCGCAGCCGGACGACCCGCAATGGTCCAACAGCTTCGACCTGCTGTTCCGGGGGCTGGAGATCGTGACCGGTGGCCAGCGGCTCCACGCGTATGAGGGCTACCTTGCCGCCATGACGGAGCGGGGCATCGACCCGGCGCCGTTCGAGGGGTACCTGGAGGCGTTCAGGTTCGGGATGCCGCCGCACGGGGGATTCGCGCTCGGGGTCGAGCGGATGATCCGCCAGCTCGTCGGGGCGCAGAATGTCCGGGAAGCGATGCTCTTCCCGCGGGACATGCAGCGACTGCGGCCGTAGGCCTTCGGCCGGCACGAACAAGCGCAACGAGAGCGGCCGGTCTGTATCAGACCGGCCGCTCTCGTTCATGGCTACTCGGGAAGGTCGAGGAAATCCCCGACGACCCAGCCCTCGGTTCCGTCCTCGAGCTGGACGGGGTACCAGGTGTATCCATCGGCCTCGACTGCGGCGCCGGTGATCGTGACAACGTCGCCGGAGTTCAGCGCCGTAATCGGGCCCCCCGCGGTCGAGGCGTCTGGCCGGACATTGACCCCATCCTGCGTGACAGTGGCCGGCTGACCGTCCGCCCGGGCCGGAGGCGGCGTTTCCTCGACGACCGGGACGTCCGCGCCTTCCTCCTCTCCACCCGACTGGTGGCCCACAAGCCGGCAGCGGATGATGTCGCGCTGGAGGTACTCGCCGGCGTCGTAGTCGAAGTCACCACCACAGGTGATGAGGGTCAGGGCGTCGTATCCCGTGGGACCGGTGATCTCGGCGAGCTTCTCCTGCGTCAGGTCATAGATCCCCACGCGCTCGACGTACTCGACCGCATAGGTCGCGGTGCCACCCTTGTCGCCATATACCGTGACCTCGGCGCCCTCCTGGAGATCGGCGACCGTCCAGAAGATGGCCGGGCCGACGCCCCAGTAATCGACGTGGCCGGACATCAGGATGTTGCGATCCGGCTCACCGAGCAGACCGGTGCCCTCATACCAGGACACGACCCAGGGCCCGGTCGGATCCAGCATCTGCCCATCGACGATCTTGTTGACCTCGATCTCGGCATCCACGCCGGCATCCGGGATAACGATCGCGACGGGAATCTCAGGCTGGACGGCGGTAGCCCTCGTCAGGCCGAGGGAGCCGGCTTTCGTCGCGCCGGGCTCCGCCTCGCCCCATACCGGGAGCTGCGCGCCGGTGTTTGCGAGGGCGTCGCGTCCGGCGCCGGCGATGACCACGCCGCCAAGCATGGCTCCAATCAGGTTCCTACGCGTGTGCTTCATCCGGTCTTTCCCTTGCGCGTACCACTACCTCGAACCGTGCGATGCAGAATTCTTTGACCCTCACAAGTGTATACGCAAGCGGCCACGTCGCCGACAGGCACTAGCGAAATCGCATCCGGCCTGAGGACGGCCTGATCGGCTCGATATCAGCGCGGGTTCGCGAGGGCACGGCGACCGTGTCCTCCTGCGCGCGCCGATGCTGCCAGAAGGCTGCCGCGAAGAGCGGCACCGCCAGCATACCCAGCATCAGCGTGCCGATCTTGCCGCCGCCCGACGCGTCATGCCCGCCCAGGGTCGCTCCGGAGCCGGTATTCGGCAGGTCGATGCTCTGGTTGCACTGATAGAGGAAGACATCCGTGTTCTGGCCGCCACTGACGATGACGCGGCTGCGGTTATCGACCCGCTCGGCCGCCGCGCGGCACCAGACGCCGGTTTCCTGATCGAGCTCGTAGTACCCGTCCGGCAACGCCTCGAAGACCAGCACGCCGTTGTCGTCCGGCGTTCCGCTCTCGCTGAGCGAGCCGTCGCTGGCGGACAGGGTGTAGGCCGTGCCGGTCGTGCCGGGCACGCACTCGCGCTCCCAGTCCTGGATCGAGCCGGCGTCGCCTTCGCAAAGGAACTCGCGGATCGTGATCGATCCGGTCGGGCCGGCGGGCTCTTCCGGAGCCGGGGCCGGCTGACGCGCGACGACGAACCACGAGCAGGCGATCTGCTCGCCTTCGACGTTCACGAACGTCGTGCTACCGCCCTGGATCGGCTTCTGGTAGACGTCGCCGTCACCGATCTGGCAGTAGACCGCGATGTTCTCGTAGCCGGACGGGAGCTGCGGCGTCATCACGTAGTCGCCGGGGCGAAGCTCGAAGAAGCGGACCGCGCCGTCGCCGGAGGCACCCGTGTCGGCCGAGAGCGGCACGCCGCCGGGGACACCGAGCGTCACCGGGACCTCGTTCACCGGCTGCGCGCATTCGCGATCGAGGTCGCCGAAGGTCGCGCCGGCGGTATTGAGGTTCGGGTCACACTCGAACATCGTGACGAGGATCTCGGCGCGCTGCGGCACCTCGGTCGGCGCCGGGGTCGGCGTGACGTCGCCCTGGGCGTCGTCGCCGATGAAGTACCAGTCGCAGAGGATGCTCTGCTGCTCGCCGAGGGAGAAGCGGGCGATGCCGCCCTCCATCGTCGTGTCGATTTGTTCGCTGGTCGCCGGGTCGGAGCAGTACAGCTCGACGCGGCCGAAGTCCTGCGGCGGGCCACCCGCGAGGGTGTACTCGCCGGCCGGGAGGGAGGTGAAGTTCACCACGCCCGGACCAGGCGTCGTCTCGACGACGGTGTTGGCCGTCAGCTCGGTCGCCGCGCCGGAGAGCGTAAACGGCATGTCGCCGACGCCGTTGCCGTGGCAGTCGTTGAAGAGATCGGAGCCCTGGTAGTTCGGCGGGCAGGCGGAGAGATGGACCGTCACGGTCGAGCCGGTCTGCTCACCGCGCAGGTTCTGCGGCGCGATGAACCAGGAGCACTCCACCGTCTCGTCCGGCAGGAAGTTCGTGAACGAGGTCACGCCGGAGGTCGAGAAATCCTTCTGGTAGACCGGGCCACCATCCACGGAGCAGAACAGGTACTCCGTCGCGGCCTCGAGCGGCACGCCGCTGTAGACGCCGTAGTCGCCAAGGAGACCGGTGAAGGAGACATTGCCCTCCGCGTCGGTCGTGCCCTGGAGCTGCGAGCCGGACGGATGCTGCACCGTGAAGCCGACGCCAGGCGTGCGGTTCGGGCAGTCGGAGAGGAGCGTCTCGAAGTCGGCGCCGGTCGGGTCGTAGCCGAGATCACAGGTGTTGACGTGCAGGAGCAGCGTCGCAGTGCCCTCGACCGCGGCGATGTCGGCCGGCGGCTGGTCGTTCAGCGATTCGGACGCTGTCGCGGTCGGAACCTCGGTTGGCGGAACCGCCGTGGGATCGACAACCTCCTCGGTCGGAGGGGGGACGGTAGGAGCCGTCGTTTCGGTGGGCGCAACCGTTGCCGTCGGCGCGGTGGTGGCGGCCGGCGCCTCGCCCGCATAGACGACGAACCAGTCGCACTCGACCTGCTCGCCGAGCATGTTGACGAATGTCGTGACGCCGTTCTCGTTGAATTCCTTCTCGTAGCGCGGCTGACCCTCGTATTCGCAGAAGAGGTAATCCGCGCCGTCCTCGACCGGGACGTCACTGAAGAAGCCGTAGTCACCGTCCGGCAGGCCGGTGAAGGTCACCTGCCCTTCGTCGTCCACCTCTTCCTCAACGGTTGTGCCGTCGGGGCGAACGAGCGTCAGCGTGATCGGCTCTTCGGGATCGTTCGTGCAGTTCGGGGAAAGATCCTCGAAGGTGCGGCCATCGCCCGGAAGGTTGGCGCGCTCGCAGGTGGTCACATCGAAGGTGAAGGACGCGCCCTGCTCCTGGGCCGGGATCACGTACAGGTCGCAGACGATATCCTCGCCCTGCGGGACATTGACGCGGAAGGTTGCCGCGTCATCCGGCGTGACCGGGTGCGTCTCTTCGCGATCGAAGAACTCGCAGCCGACAACGAAGGTGTTCCCCTCGGCCGGGAGGTCCACGGCGACCTCATACTCGCCGCCGGGAATGGTGCCCGTATTGATGATGCCGGGGCCATTCGGGTCCGGCTGCTCGGTGGTCTTGTCTTGCGAGATGCCAAGCGCGGGGTCGACCGATGTCACGGTCATCGTGACGCCGGCAAGACCATTCGCATGACAGGTATCGCGCAATTCCTCCGCGGTCCCGGTCGTGCCCGGCTCGCATTCGCTGACGTGGACTTCCAGGAAGCTGCCCTCACCCTGGGCAACATCCCCTTCGGCGACCGGCAACCCCGCGTGTTGCGCGGCGGCAACCTCCAGGCCGACCGGCGTCAGGGACAGCATAAGCATGACCAACCCCAGCCATGTCATTGCCCTGGATGATGTCGTTCGCATCTTCATGATTCGCTCCTCACAGGCACCCCGTTTTCGTACCTACTCGCCCATCATAACGGTCCCGGGGCGTCTGTCGTTTCGCGAGCCGTTCGGACTGGACGGGTACGTACGTATCAATCATACGCCTTTCGAACCTGGCCGGATCTTCCTCTTGCGTCCGGAGAGGCGGAGGCGTATGCTACGTGATTGCCCGGAGACCAGAGGATGAGCATCCTGCCGGTCCGGACCGCAGGCATGGAGAACGCCTCCAGCCTACGCTCATTCGAGTGTTAACGGGCCGGATCGCGTCACGACCTTGCGCCTTGCTGCGTGCCGTGCCGACCCCGTCAGGGGAACCACATGTTGCCCATTCCCGGACCGGACGACGAGCTGCCGTCACCACACCCGGACCCAGCGTCCGGAGCCTCGCTCGACACCCACGTTGACGCTCCCATACCACGTTCCCATGCACGCAAGCCCGCGAAGGGCGCCAATGTCAGCCCGGATCTCTCGGGCAAGCTCGAACGGAAGGGATCGCATCCGGGAGACCGCTACGTGCAGGTCATCCGGCGCCATACGGACGATCTGCGCCCCGTACGCCCCGGATTCCTGATCGCAAACGAAGAGCGCCTGGAGGACAAGCCACCGCTGCGACGCGCCTTCCTGCGCGGGAAGCGGCTGCTGATCGGGGCGCCGCTGACGACGGCTTCCGCCGCGCACGAGCGGCTAACGAAGACCAAGGCGCTCGCCGTGCTCTCGTCGGACGCGCTGTCGTCGGTCGCCTATGCCAGCGAGGAGATTCTGCGGGTCCTGCTGATCGCGGGGCTCGGGGCGCTCTCGCTCAGCATGCCGATCGGCGGCGCGATCGTGCTACTCCTGCTCATCGTCGGCGCGTCGTACCGGCAGACGATCAAGGCCTACCCGCATGGCGGCGGGTCGTACATCGTCGCGAAGGACAACCTCGGCGAGACGCCGGCGCTCGTTGCGGGCGGCGCGCTGCTGGTGGATTACATCCTGACGGTCGCGGTGTCGATCTCGTCCGCCGTGGCGGCGATGGTCTCGGCGTTCCCGGAACTGCACGATCACCTGATCCTCACCGGATGCGGCTTTATCGTGCTCATCACGCTGCTGAACCTGCGCGGTATCCGGGAGAGCGGGTCGATCTTCGCGATCCCGACCTACCTCTTCCTCGCCTCCATCCTCGCGATGATCGTCATCGGCATCGTCCGGAACGCCGCAACGGGGTTCGAGGTCCACGAGCCGAGCCGGGAAGCGATGGCCGGGACCAGCTCGATCGGCGTCTTCCTTATCCTCCGCGCGTTCGCGTCCGGATGCTCGGCGCTGACCGGCGTCGAGGCGATCTCAGACGGCGTGCCGGCATTCCAGAAGCCGGAATGGAAGAACGCCCGAACGACCCTGACGTGGATGATCGGCATCCTCGCGGTGACGTTCAGCGGCATCACCTTCCTCGCCCACCAGTACGGCGCGGTGCCGCTGGAGCAGGACGTGGCCGGGTATGAAACGGTCGTGTCCCAGATCGCGCGGGGCGTCTTCGGCGGCACGAACGCGGCCTACTACGGGATGCAATTCGCGACGATGGCGATCCTCGTGCTGGCGGCGAACACGGCGTATTCCGACTTCCCCCGCCTCGCCTACTTCATGGCGCGGGACAAGTACATGCCGAGCCAGTTCACCTTCCGGGGCGACCGGCTCGCCTACACCTTCGGTATCGTGACGCTTGGCGCGCTCTCGGCACTGGTCCTCTCGTTGTTCGGCGGCGAGACGGAGCGGCTCATCCCGCTCTATGCCGTCGGCGTCTTCACCTCGTTCACGATCTCCCAGCTCGGCATGGTCATGCGCTGGCAGCAACGAAAGGAACCAGGCTGGCGAACGTCGCGACTCCTGAACGGGCTCGGCGCGACCGTGACCGGCATCGTAGCGCTGGTCGTGGCGACGACGAAGTTCACCCATGGCGCGTGGATGGTGATCCTGCTCATCCCTCTCATCGTGAGGGTCTTCCGGGCAATCCACGATCATTACGCACAGGCGAAGACCGAGCTGGAGCCGACAACGCCGCTCCGGGCGGAAGATGTCCGGCTAACCGCGGTGCTGCCGATCGCGGCAATCAACCGGGTGACCGTCCAGACGCTCGCCTACGCGCGTTCGATTACCGATACCGTGATCGCCGTTCACATCACCGACGACGAGGAGGAGATTGCCCGGCTGCAGGACGCGTGGAGCGAGCTCGGAACGGATGTACCGCTGGTGATCATCGAGTCGCCCTACCGGTCGCTTGTCGGGCCGCTGGTCTCGTACATCGTCGAGCTACAGCAGCAAACGCCGGGCACCACCATCAATGTAGTGCTGCCGGAGTACATCCCGAATCACTGGTGGGAGCAGATCCTGCACAACCAGACGGCGCTGCGGATCAAGGCGTCGTTGCTCTTCCGGCCGGGGATCGTCGTAACGAGCGTGCCATATCACATGCGGGGCAGCGTTCCGTCGCGCCGGATGTCGAGCGTGTTCATGCGGCGGATCTAGCTAGAATGGTGACGGGACATCTTCCGGGAATCCGAACAGGGCGCAATCGCGCCATGAGATGGAAAGGCCAGGACGATGGAAACCGCCACGCAACCCCGGACCATCATCGAGACGGACGACACGCTCGCGACGGCGAGGGCCGTGCTCCGCGAGATCTTCGGTCCACCCGAGGCACGCACCTTCGGCGTCCGCTTTTGGGACGGCACGACCGAAGGGCCACCGGAGGACGATGCCGAATTCACGCTGGTCCTGAAGCATCCGGGCTCCTTGCGCCGGATGCTCCTGCCGCCGTCGGAGATCGCGATTGGCGAGGCGTTCCTGCGCGATGACTTCGACGTGGCCGGAAGCCTGGAGGCTGCGACGGGACTGGACGAGGTCGTCAAGACCAGCCTCCGCTCCCCTGCCCGGCTCGCACGGCTCGTCCGGTTGCTCCGTTCGCTACCTGATGGGCCGGATGACGAGACCGCGCGGAAAGTCGCTCGCCTCGACGGCCAGCGCCACTCCGTCGAGCGCGACCGGGTCGCGGTCCGCGCGCATTACGATGTCGGCAACGACTTTTATCGCCTCTGGCTCGACCGGAACATGGTCTACTCCTGCGCCTACTTTCGCGATGAAAGCGATGATCTCGACACGGCGCAGGAAGCGAAGCTCGACCACATCTGCCGGAAGCTCCGCCTGAAACCCGGCGAGCGGTTCCTCGACATCGGGTGTGGCTGGGGGAGCCTGGTGATGTACGCCGCCGAGCGCTACGGCGTGGAGGCGACCGGGATCACGCTCAGCGAACCGCAGGCGGCGCTGGCTCAGGAGCGGATCGCGGCGGCCGGACTCGCCGACCGCTGCCGGATCGAGGTGCGCGACTACCGCGAACTCCCGCCCGCCACGGGATTCGACAAGGTCGCCAGCATCGGCATGGTCGAGCACGTGGGCCGGTCGCGGTTGCCTACCTACTTCCGGGAGGTCTTCCGGCTCCTCGAGCCGGGCGGCCTCTTCCTCAACCACGGCATCGTCGAGCTACCCGGATCGAAGCCGCGAGGGCTCTCGTCGATCCCGACGAACCTGATCTGGCGGCCACGGTCGTTCATCGACCGCCATGTGTTCCCGGACGGCGAGCTGATTCCCTATGGCAAGCTGGTGCTGGCAGCGGAGCGAAGCGGGTTCGAGACGAGGGATGTCGAATCGCTGCGCGAGCATTACGCCCTGACGCTCCGGCACTGGGTCCGGCGGCTGGAGTCGTGCCGCGAGGAGGCGATCGCGCTGGTCGGTGAGCCGACGTACCGGGTCTGGTGGCTGTACATGTCCGGCTCGGCACGGGCGTTCGCCACGGCGCGGCTGAACGTGGTGCAGACGTTGCTCGGCAAGCCGGACCAGAACGGGCGAACGAGCGTGCCGCTCACGCGCGCGGACCTGTACGCCTGATACGCCGTCGCCGTTTCACGGGCGTCGCCAGGTGGCCGTCGCCGGTCCCCGGTCGTGATGGCCGATACGGCCGGCGAGCCAGCGTTGCCAGGCAAGCCCGGCGGCCACAACGACGACGCCAAGCACGATCAGCCCGAACGCAACGGGACGGCTGCCGCCGAACGCCTCGATGACGAACGCTGACACCCAGCCGTAGAGACCCAGCGCCCCGTACAGGAGGAAGATCCGGTAGTCGATCCACATGCTGAGGACGATGGCGGAGATCGCGAGCGCGAGGAAAACCAGACCGGTCGGACCCAGCGCGTCGTCGAAGGAGTCGATACCGAGGAAGAGGAACGTCGCCGTGAGCCCGGAAAGGAAAAGCCAAAACGCATGCTGGCGTAATTTGACCCGGTTGAGCCTGAGCCCGAGCGCGACGAGAACGACGCCGTAAAACGACAGTGTCCACAAGGGTACATCGGTCAGCTCGTCACGCGGGTACCAAAGATCCATCGCGCTCACCCACGCAAACCACCCGACGACTCCGGACAGGAGAAGCATCCACGGGATGTTCAGGCGAAAGGCGAAGATCGCCGCCGCAGTGACCGTTGCGATCTGCCCGACCATCATCAGCTCGTTGACGCGATCACGGGCGACCGGCGTATCGGTCGTCCCGGGCCACACCCCCAGGAGCCGGAACACGGTAAACCCGAGCAGCATGAGCGCGAGGGAGCCAAGCGCTAGGAGCGCAGTGCCCACGAACTGCGCGAGCGGCGCACGGGCACGGCGAAGGAAGTACGCGGCAGCCCACGGTATCGCGACCGAGAGCAAGGCCCAGAAGAAGCGCTGCGTATTCCCCATATCAACCCAGCCGAGCCCGACGAAAACGCCAGACGCGACGAGCACAAGGAACCCGCCGATGTAGGTGATGAGGGTCGAGGGCGTCACTGGTGCACGCGGCGCGTCGGGTGACAAGCCCAGGCGGGAGCCTCCGGACTCGAACGCGCGGATGGCATCGGCTTGCTCGCGCGTGATGATGCCCGCCTGCTGCCAGTTCTTGAGCGCCTGTTCGAACGTAGCGCTCGTGTGGGAAGAATCGCGATCTGTCATGGCAGCCGCCTCCATCCCTGGAATTCTCCCTTCCCAGTCCATTATGAGCCGGTCAGGTTCTTTTCCTGCTACCCCTCCGGGTGGTCCGGGAACCTCTCACCTCAAAACGGCCCGTGTTCGTGTATTTCAGTATTGACTGAAAGTTCAGAACAGGATACTGTGTATGCCAGGAGGTGGATATGAGCGAAGAGCGCCACGCGTTTGTCGAGGAATTCGGGGTGATGTTCGAGCAGATGGGAAGTACCCGTATGCTCGGGCGCGTCTGGGCCGCGCTGATGGTTGCGGATCCGCCGGAGATGACGGCGGAGGAGCTGGCCGATTACCTCCAGGCCAGTCGCGGATCGATCAGCCAGGCCACCCGACAGCTCATCTCCCTCGGGGTCGTCCAACGGGTAAGCAAACCCGGCGTGCGGCGTGACTACTACCGGGTCCCCACCAATGCATGGCCACGAGCCTATTTCACCAAGATGAAGGCGTTCGACGACATCTTCGCCCTCTTCCAACGCGGCCGGGATGCCATGGCAGACGCGTCGCCGGAAGCCCAGACCCCGATCAAAGAGGCGCTGCTGTTCTACGAGTTCTGGCAAAAGGAAGTCGAACACCTGCTGGATCGGTGGCACGAATTCAAGGAGAGCCAACGTGACTGATGCCATCGTCACGCACGACCTGACCAAGACCTACGGCAAGAGCCGGGGCATCCGCAATGTGAACCTGACCGTCCGCCAGGGCGAGATCTACGGCTTCCTCGGACCCAACGGCGCCGGGAAGTCCACGACGCTCCGCACCATCATGGGGTTGATGAAGCCGACGAGCGGATGCGCAGAAGTCCTCGGGATGGATAGCCATACCCAAACGAGGGAGATTCACGCCCGGACCGGCAACCTGCCGACGGAGTTCGCCCTCGAGGACCGAATGACCGGGCGCCAGATGATCCGACTCTTCGGGCGGCTCTGGGGGGTGAACGACCTTAGCTACGCCGACGAGCTGGCGGAACGCCTGGACGCCAACCTGGACCGGCCGATGCGCAAGCTCTCGCGGGGCAACAAGCAGAAGATCGGCATCGTCCAGGCGATGTTCCATCAGCCTGACGTCATCATCCTTGACGAGCCGACCGGCGGGCTGGACCCGCTGGTCCAGGAAACGTTCCTGACCATCCTCGAGGAAGCGCGGAATCGCGGGCAAACGATCCTCTTCTCGTCACATGTGCTGGCAGAGATCGAGCGGGTCGCCGACAGGGTCGGGATCATCCGCGATGGCGAGATGGTCGCCGTCGAGAACCCGCACGAGCTGACCGGTCGGGCGCACCGCCACGTGCGCGTCGAGCTCGGGGCGATGCCGGACGCCGACACGATCGGGATGATCGGGAACGTCCCGGGCGTCGAGGACCTCCAGGCGGATCCCGATCGCCCGGTCCTGCGGTTCACCGTGACCCGGAACATGGACGAGATCGTGAAACTTTTGGCCCGTCACCCTGTGGTCTCGCTGGATGTCGAGCGACCGTCGCTCGAGGAGATCTTCCTGACCTTCTACGGCCCGCGCGAGAATGGAGGCGACGAATGACCACCGCTACGCACCCGGCGGCCGAAACGCGCCGCATCACGACCAATCCTCCCGAAAATCCGCTCCCGATCTACACCAGCCACGTGCTGCGCAGCAGCTTGCGCACGGCGATCTTCTGGGCGATCGGTTTCACGCTCTATACGGTGCTGATCCTGGCAACGTTCCCGTCGCTTCGCGATTCCGGCGCGCTGTCGATGGACACGTATCCGGAAGCGATCCTGGAAGCGTTCAACATCCAGGACATGACCGTGGTGACGAACTACCTCGAATCGCAGGTCACCAGCTTCGCGCCGCTCGTGCTCGCGTTCTTCCCGATCATGGCGTTCGCCGGAGCCATCGCCGGCGCGGAGGAGCGCGGCGCGCTGGACATCACGCTCGGCCCGCCCCTGCCACGACGGCACCTGGTGCTGGCGCACTGGATCGCCATCTCCGCCCTGCTGTTCGGGATCCTGCTGGTCACGGCGCTGGCAACCTGGGCCTCATCGTTGCTGATCGATGTCGACCTCTCGCTGGCACGGTCGCTGGAAGGTTTCCTGAACATCTTCCCGATCACCATCGCGTTTGGTTCCCTGGCGCTGGCGCTGTCCGCACGGCTCCGGAGCCGCGGGGCCGTGATCGGCATCTCGTTCGCGGTCGTCTTCCTGATGTACCTGATCGACGTGGTGGGGAAGATCTCGACCGATCTCGCGGACCTGCGCTGGGTCTCGGCGTTCCGCTACTACGGGAGCGCGCTGATGGACGGCATGGACTGGGGCAACGTCGCGATCCTGCTCGCCGTGTCGGTCATCCTGCTCGGGGCGGCGATCGCCTTGTTCGAGCGGCGGGATATCTATACGTAGAAAGGCATCATCCTCTACCCGTCATCCCGACCAGGATGGCCCGCTTCGCGGCTCGGGATGACGGGGCTGTCAGGTCGCGTGGAAGGTGACGCCGCTATTCCAGAACCGAGGCCCGGACCGTGCATCGCATAGTGAACGGAGTTATCCAGGCCTCGTACGGAGCATCGGCTTGACCCTCGCCATCCAAACCCACGACCTCACCAAGACCTACGGTCAGAATCGCGGCATCCGCAACGTCAACCTCTCGATCGAGCAGGGAGAGATCTTCGGCTTCCTTGGCCCGAACGGCGCCGGGAAGTCCACCACCCTGCGCACCCTGCTCGGGTTCATGAAGCCGACGAGCGGCCGCGCCGAGATCTTCGGGATCGACGTGCACCGGAACCGGCTGGACGTCCTCGACCGCGTCGGGAACCTTCCGACGGAATTCACGCTCGAGCGCGGCATGACCGGACGGAAGATGGTCCAACTCTTCGCGGATTTCCGCGGGCTCACCGATCTCTCGTTCGCGGAGGAGATCGCGGAGCGGCTCGACGCAGACCTCGATCGTCCGATGCGCAAGCTCTCGCGGGGCAACAAGCAGAAGATAGGGATCGTGCAGGCGATGTTCCACCGGCCGGACGTCATCATCCTTGACGAGCCGACCGGCGGGCTGGACCCGCTGGTGCAGGAAAGCTTCATCCAGCTCCTGATCGAGGCAAGGGAGCGCGGCCAGACGATCTTCTTCTCCTCGCACGTCCTCTCCGAGATTGAACGCATCGCCGATCACGTCGGCATCATCCGCGACGGCGAGATGGTGGCCGTCGAGCGGCCGCACGACCTGACGCGCCGGGCGCATCGTCGCGTCCATGTCCGGTACACGCACCCGCTCCCGGCGGGGGAGGTGGCCGCGCTTGAGCGGATTCGTGGCGTGGAGAAGCTGGCGGTGAACGGCCAGGAGATCAGCTTCACGATGGCCGGCGACGTCAACGAGACAATGCGCGTAGTCCAGCGGCATCCCATGGAATCGCTGGACGTCGAGCGGCCTTCGCTGGACGAGATCTTCCTCACGTTCTACGGGCCCGGCGTGAGCGGGGGGTCGCGATGAGCCGCCCCAACACGCTCCTGATCTACACCCGGCATTTGCTCGGGCGCTATGCACGCACGGGGATGTGGTGGGCGCTGGTGATGAGCGTCTACGTCACCGCCCTGATCATCGTCTACCCGACATTCCGGGACAGCGGGACGTTCGACCTCGACCGGTTCCCGGAATTCATCGTCGAGGCGTTCGATATCCCGGACATGACGCAGCTGACGTTCTTCCTGGAGCAGCAGATCTTCGGGAACCTGCCGCTGATCCTGCCGTTCTTCCCCATCTTCGCCTTTGCCGGGGCGATTGCCGGTGCGGAAGACCGGGGAGCGCTCGATATCCTGCTCGGCAACCCGGTGCCGCGTCGGAACGTGGTCCTGGCGCACTGGATCGCCGTGAGCGCGGTCCTGCTCGGGATCGTGCTGGTGTTCGGCGCGGTTACGTGGACCATGGCGCAGATCATGGACCTGGAGTTCACGATCGGGGCGGCGTTGCGTGGCGTGCTGAACCTGCTCCCGATCTCACTCGCGTTCGGGACGCTTGCGCTGGCGCTCTCGGCGACGCTCCGCAACAGCGGCGCGGTGATCGGCATCGTCTTCGCGCTGATCTTCCTGATGTTCCTGATCGACGTCCTTGCGAACCTCGTCCCCTCGCTCGAGTGGCTGGGTCGGTTCTCCGTCTTCCATTACTACGGGCGCGCGCTGACCGAGGGTTTCCCGTGGGCATCCGCGCTGGGGTTATCCGCGCTGGCGATCGGACTGCTGGGGCTGGCGGTCTGGCTGTTCGAGAAGCGGGATATCTATACGTAGCACCGAATAAGCGGAACCCCGGCCACCACTGGGCCGGGGCTACCGGGATTCACGCCTGATCAGATGTCGTCGCGGGTATTACACCTGCATGATGAGGAACCGGGCGCCGGTTGGATCGGCGACGGACGCCCAGCGGCCATGCGAGGAGTCGACCGGCGGCGACAGGACCTTTCCGCCGTTCGCGTCGACGTAGCGGACCGCCGCATCGATATCGTCCACGCCGAAGTAGATGACCCACTGGGGCGGAACGCCGTCCGGGAACATGCCGGTCCCGTCAAAGATGCCGGCATGGGCGTCGCCATCGACGTTCAGCGTCTTGTAGGTCATCGCGTGGGCGTCTTCCGACCCATCCGCGATCTCGACGTCGAGGACCTGTCCGTAGAACGATTCCGCCGCAGGGACGTCCCGCGTCATCAGCTCGAACCAGACCGGCGCGCCCGGCTGATTGACCAGACCAAAGCCGCGATGGGTGCCCGGTTGCCAGATTCCGGAGACCCCGCCGGTCGGGTCGGTGAACATCGTCATGCTGCCGGCATCGGCGACCTGCATGACGTCGAAGAGCAACGTACCGCCCGCGTTCCGCACCGACTCCGATGCCTTTTCAACATCCTGCACCGCGAAATAGAGGTTCCACGCGTCGGGGACATCCGCCTGCGCGGGATCCATCTTCGGGCTCATCGCGGCGACCAGCGCGCCGTCCTTGCTCATATTCGTGTAGTGGCCGAACGCCTCGCCGGTGCCGGACGGCGCCCAACCGAACAGCCCGCCGTAGAAGCCCTTTGCCCGATCGAGGTCTGACGTCGAGAGATCGAGCCAGCACGGCGCTCCGTAGATTGCATCCTTCCGTTTCGGCATGCTTCCTCCTGATTCATCGTGAGATTCATGCTGGAAAAAGAACGGAGCCCGCGCATAAGGCGGGCTCCGTCATGGCATATGTGACCCTATCCGGCAGGCTGGACGCTCGTGATGACGAAGGCAGCGCCCATCGGGTCGGTCACGGTGGCCCAGCGCCCATAGGGGGAATCGGCAATCGGCGTGATGACCTGTCCGCCCTGCTCCTCGACGGACCGAACAGCCCCATCGATATCGTCGACGCCGAAGTAGACGCTCCAGTGCGGCGGGACCTCGTCCGGCAAGACACCGGTCACGTCGTACAGGCCGGCCTTTTCCTGACCGTCGACATTGAGCGTCCGGTAGGCGAAGTCGTCCTCGCCGGTGTCCATCTCCACGACCTCGGGTCCGAAGACCGTCGAGTAGAACGTCGATGCGCCCTCGATGTCGCGCGTCAAGAGCTCGAACCAGCACGGAGCGCCATGCTCGCCCCAGACGCCGAAGCCGTTGAAGGTGTCCGGCTGCCAGATTCCGACCGCCGAGCCGGTCGTATCGAAGAGGATCCCCATCGTGCCGAGGTCACCGACCGCTATCGGCTCGAACAGGCTCTGGCCACCGGCGGCGGTCGCCTTCCCGATCGTTGCGGCGGCGTCCTCGACACCGAAGTAGATGGTCCATGCACTCGGCTGGTCCGCCTGCTCTCCGGTCATCTGCATCATGCCGCCCACCGGGACGCCATCCTTGCTCACGATGTGGTAGTTCCCGAAGTCGTCACCCGTATCCATGGCGGACCAGCCAAAGAGGGTCCCGTAGAAATCCTTCGCCTTCGCGATATCCGAAGTGCCGAGGTCCACCCAGCACGGCGATCCGATGGCGACCGTTTCCTGCTTTGGCATCGAGGTCTCCTGTCCATGGTCATCAGCCCACCGCCAATCCCGGTGATCGGCAGCACACGCACGCAGTCATGCCTGCGCCCCAACACTACGCATCGAGGGCGCCGGCGTGCTTCTTCAAAATTGCGAGAGGGCGAGCCGTGTGGCTCGCCCTCTCCGTCTCCGGCGATGACGTCTCTAGGCCGTGACGAGGTCTTCGAGGTGCGGGACAGCGCTGATCTCGCCGATCGTCCACGTTTCACCGTCATGGAAGAGATCGGTCCGGCTGGTATTGAGGATGACGCTCTTGCCGGTCCCGACTTCACCGTGCGAGATGGTGGCGAGGATCGCGTTGATGAGACCGCCGTGGCAGACGACGAGGATGCGCTGGCCGGGGCGTTCCTTCGCCAGGTCCTCGATGGCGTTCATGCCGCGCAGGGCGGAATCCTCCCACGTCTCGAGACCCGGCCAGTCGCCATCCGGGAACTTCGCCTCGCGCTCCTCGATCGTGAGGCCTTCGGCCTCGCCGTAGGCCCGCTCCATGACGCGCTTGTCGGGAACGATCTCCGACTCCGGGATCCCGATCGCGCCGGCGACGGCCTTCGCCGTGTCCATGGCGCGGGAGAGCGGGCTGGCGACGATGTGGTCCCAGGATTCGCCCTTCATCGACTCCGCGAGGGCGGCGGCCTGGGCGCGGCCGGTGTCGTTCAGCGGGATATCGGACGAGCCCTGATAGCGGGTCTGGACATTCCAGTCGGTTTCGCCATGCCGGATGAGTTGGATGTGGGTTCGGGTCACAGAGTGCAGGTGCCTTTCGTGTCGATGAACTGAATGTGCGTCGAATATCGGTTTGCGGTCGATGGGCGGAGAGCTTCCAGCCGTCCGCCCGTACGGAGCAGATTTAGTTGTTGGCCAGAGCGTGGAGCTTGCCGACCGCGATGCCGAGCCGCTCCATGAGCCGGTCCTTGCCGACGGCTTCGAGCGTCTCGAACAGGCCCGGCGACTGGGTGCGGCCGGTGGCGGCGACGCGGACGGGCATGAAGAACTGGCCGGGCTTCATCCCGAGCTCTTCCGCCATGGACCGCATGGTGGCCTCGGTGCCATCGAGATCGGCGAGGTCCATCTCCGGCAGCTTCGCGGCGAACGCCTCCAGCGCGGCGAGGGCCTGCGCCGGCTCGACCTTCTTCGGCACGAGCAGCGCGCTGTCGTAATCCGGCAGCTCGTCAACGAGGAAGTAGGACATCAGGTCCGGCGCGTCCGTCAGGAAGTGGATGCGGTCCTTGAGCAGGCCGGTCAGCTTCAGCACCTCGGCGTAGCGCGGATGCGTCTCGTCTTCCGGCCCCTGCTCGATCACGCCATCCTTCATCAGCCACGGCAGCACGCGCTTCGCGAGATCCTCGACCGCGATGTGGTGGTTGATCCACTGCTGGTTGAGCCAGTCGAGCTTCTGGCGGTCAAACGTGCTCGGCGAAGGCGAGACGTTCTCGAGGCGGAAGTGCTTCAGCAGGTCGTCGAAGGAGTAGATCTCGGTCTTGCCGTCGAGGCTCCAGCCGAGCAGCGCGAAGTAGTTCAGCAGCGCCTCCGGCAGGTAGCCGGCCTCGCGGAAGTCGTTCAGCGAAACGCCGCCGTGCCGCTTGGAGAGCTTGCCGCCGTTCGGCGAGAGGATGAGCGGCATGTGTGCGAAGATCGGCATGTCCCAGCCGAGCGCCTTGTAGAGCTGGACGTGCAGCGGCGCGGTCGGGATCCACTCCGGTCCGCGCGTGACGTGCGTGATATCCATCTCGTGGTCATCGACGACGACCGCGAGGTGGTAGGTCGGGTAGCCGTCCGTCTTGAGGATCACGAGGTCCTCGAGCGTGTCGTTTTGGTAGACGATGTTGCCGCGCAGGAGGTCCGGCACGACCGTCTCGCCGTCGAGCGGCATCTTGAAGCGGATGACGTGGGTCTCGCCAGCGTCCAGCTTCGCCTGCACCTCCTCGGCGGAGAGGTCGCGGCAGTGCCGGTCGTAGCCCGGTGGGAGCTTGTTCTTCTGCTTCTCCTCGCGGACGGCCTGCAGGCGCTCCGGGGTGCAGAAACAGCGGTAGGCGTGGCCGTTCTCGACCAGCCGCTCCGCGACCTCGGCGTAGCTGTGCTTGCGCTCGCTCTGGACATACGGCGCGTACGGGCCGCCGACGTCCGGCCCCTCATCCCACTCGAGCCCGAGCCAGCGGAGGCCGTCCATCAGGTTCTCGACCGAGCCTTCGATGAGTCGCTTGCGGTCGGTGTCCTCGATGCGGAGGATGAACTTGCCGGTCTTGCCCTCGCGGGGGGCCTGCCCGTGGGCGAAGAGCACGTTGTACATGACGAGGCGGGCGCCGCCGATGTGCAGCGAGCCGGTCGGGCTCGGGGCAAAGCGGACGCGAACCTCCTTGAGGTCCTCGGGGATGCCCTTCGGGCGCTCGGAAACGGTATCGGTCATACGGGATGGGTCCTCTCGTTGCTTTCGGGAAGGGGATGCGCGGCAATCGGCCGTTGCCGCGGAGTTTCACCGGTTAAGTATAGCGCTCATGGGAATTATGGCTGTACGGGCCGCGAATGCGAGGTGCGGCGGTACGGGGGCTATCCCAACCAGGGCGGACATCAGAGTCCGCCCCTACAGCGTCATGTCCGTCTCGGGTTCAACGCGAACAGCAGACGCTCGCCGTCGGCGCGGTCGATATGCGCGAGCGAGGTCTGGCCGCCGCCAAGCCCGGCAGCCACGGCAACGTGGAGCGTCGCCAGCCTCGCCCGACGCTGGAGCGGGTTCGCGGTGATCTTCCGGTGCTGGACGCGACGCTTCGTCGTGACGAGGGTGCTCCGGGTGAACGACCGCGAGCGAAGGATGACGAGCGGCCCATCGACGCGCCAGCCGGCGTCGCGATACGAGAGCCAGCCCAGCATTGCCTGGAACGGCACCAGCGCCAGCAGCAGGTACCACCAGGCGGCGATGCTGTCGCGCCAGTACCAGACGCCGAGCAGGATGGCGGCGACCACGATCGCCGTCACAAGCGTATCGCCGACCACGTAGCGCCTGAGCGCACGTCTCGGCAGCGGGTTCAGCCCGGCCGAGTCGACATCGACCGCGAATTCCGGCGCGACCTGCTCCAGGAGCGCCTGGACCCCGGCTCGCGGCATAAAGGGGAAGATCGTGCCGGAGCCGCCCTCTTCGCTCGTCCCGCGCCCCGCGCTGGAGTATTTCACGGTGACCAACCCGAACGGCTGCCGGAGGATCCCCTCCTCCAGACGGATCGCTTGGATGCGGCGGGCCGGGATCGTGGCGCGACGCTTGTCGAGCAGGCCGTGTTGCACGAACAGGTGCTCGTCAGTGCGGCGAAGCTCGAAGCCGTAGTAGGTGATGACCGTGCCGGCGATCGCCATGATCCACGCGATCAGCGCGATGATAAGGATGAAGACGCCGAGCAGCGTGAAATTCGTGGCAAGGTCCTGGACACGTCCCCACGGGACACGCTCCCACCAATCCTCGGGAACGAGGTTCTCGGCCTGGCTGATGACACCACCGATCACCGCCGCCGCAGGGCCGATCGTGCCGGACGTCGCGCCGGCGATGAGCAACTCGCGCATGGAGAGCCTCCGGACCAGCTCACCCTCGGTCGTCGTGGTGTCGACGGCCGCGTCCGTCTCGCGAACCTCACCAGCCTCGATGACTAACCCGGATGCGGGCGCCGGCCCGTCGCTTCGGGCAACCTCCCGGGCGCGGAGCAGCTGCTCGCGGACACGCATCGCCTCGTCGCGGCCAATCGCCTTGATATCGACCTCGGAGCCCTCCATCGATCCGCCGGATGCCGTCTCGACCCGCAACCGGGCGAGCCGCAGGATGCGGTACACCGGCGTCTCCACAACATCGACCGACTGGATACGGGCATACGGAATGGACCGTTCCTGGCGGGAGACCAGCCCGCTCCGGATCAGGAGGCGCTGTGGAGTAAGCGCGTAGCGGAAGAAGCGCCATTCGAACAGGTTCCAGAGCAGCGCGATGACGATGTAGGCCAGGAGCCCACCGCCGAAGAGGCCGAGCCGGCGGAAGTCCCGGTCGCCAAGGGCGTCACCGAGCGCGCCGGTGCTGACGAGGACGATGATGAACGGAAGGGCAACGCCACGCACCGCCGCCAGCATCTGGAGCACGATGAAGCCGGGATGCGCCCGGCGCCAGTCGGCCCCGGCCTCTTCCTGTGGACGAGTCTCGGTGTCGGGGCTAGATGTCATCGTGCACCTTCGCCAGCGTCGCGATCTGGTCCCGGACAGCGTTCGCCCGCTCGGTGGAAAGCTGGGGGATCTCCATCCCGCCCGCCGCGGTGAAGAACTTCACCGTCGCGAGGCCGTACCGGCGCTGGATCGGGCCACGCTCGGTGTCGACGTGCTGGATACGGGACATCGGGACGACCTGGCGGGTCCGGACGATGACCCCGTGGAGCATGTCGACCTCGTCCTCACGGATCTCGAAACGCCACTGGCGATACTCGATTTCCGGCTGGATGAAGGCCCATGCGATCTGGAGCGCACCGAACACCGTCGGCACGAGGATCGCCCACATGCGGTCGAACTCCAGCCAGCGATACAGGCCATACGTGACGCCCGCAACGATGGCGATCGTCACCACCGCCCCGATCAGGTTTCCGATCAGCCAGACGCGGCGCGAGCGCGGATCGAGCTTTTCGGATGGCTCCGGATAGGTCGTTGGCGTTGCTGTATTGGTCTGGAGGGCGTGTTGGCCGTCGGACATGGAGGGGAGATTTCTCGCTTTCAAACCGGGTGGTTCCTGCGGCGGCGCGAATTGTCCGTCGCGCACCGTATCATTCAAACAGTACCAGCTATCTGTCACGGGATCGTGACAGGGCGCATCCAACGATGTGCCACGTTCAACCCATCGTTCGCCCAGTGACGCACAGGAAAGAGAGAGGCATGCCCGACGAGCACGACCGAACACCGGAAGCGTATCCCGACCCCGCGACGACGACGCCGGAGCGCGTGCTGTTGATCCAGGCGCATCCGGACGACGCCGAGTTCTCCTGTTCCGGGACGATCGCGAAGTGGGCCCGGGCCGGCGCGGAGATTCATTACTGCTCGATCACGAGCGGGGACAAGGGCAGCGAGGACCCGGAGATGACCGGGCCGAAGCTGGCGACGATGCGCGAGGCGGAGCAGCGCCGGGCCGCGGAGATCCTCGGCGTCAAGAGCGTGACCTTCCTCGGCTACCAGGACGCGATGCTGGTGCCTGACCTCGGCCTGCGGCGATCGCTCGTCCGCGTGATGCGCACCATCCGCCCGACGACGCTGGTCTGCCAGGATCCGACAATGCGCTACATCGGCCGGGAGTACATCAACCATCCAGACCACATCGCCGCCGGAGAGGCCGCGCTGGCCGCCGTCTTCCCGTCGGTGCGCGACCGGATGACCTTCCCGGAGCTGCTCGATGAAGGCCTGGAGCCGCACAAGATCCCGAACGTGTATATATTCGGAACAACCGTCCCGGATTGCTGGATCGATATCAGCGATACGATAGACGTCAAGCTGGAAGCGTTGCGGGCGCACGCTTCGCAGGTCGGCGCGGAAGGCGCCGAAGAGATCGTCCGCGACTGGGGACGCCGCGACGCCGCCGCGCATCCGGACAAGCCCGAGGGCTTCGGCGAGTACGCCGAGACGTTCAAGTACATGCACATCGGATAGGAACGTTCCCGTACGGGCGGATGGCCAGGCTCTCCGCCCCTCCACAGACCAGGAGGACAGATCATGATGCAGCGCACCATCGCCGCCTACGTGGCGAACAAGGTCAAGGACGAGATCTTCAACCCAAAGCAGGTGGACGAGGAAGGTGAGGTCCACGTTGTCGAGCCGGAGGTCGATCCGCTTGACGGCGAGCTAATCCGCGACAGCGAGGGCCGCTCGCTGGGCCGCGCCTACCGCGTGCCGACGGCGGCGGTCTATGTGGTGTCCGGCAACAATGCCGATCCCGATGCCGAGCTGGAGCGGGCGCTGAACGACCCGGAGACGGAGACGATCATCCACTGGGAGGGCGACCAGATCGGGGCGCTGGTCTTCGTGCCGTCGCAGGCCCGGAGCGGTCCACAGGGCGTGATAGGCGTGCGCGCCGACGACGTATAACGGTCATTCCATCACCTGAGCGGCCCCTGATCCCCGAGTCCGTGATCAGGGGCCGTTTTCATCTTTCCAGGGATTGATGACCGGCACTCCAGTTGGATGGAAGTCTTTCACGTTACGCGTCACCACGTGCATGCCATGTTGAATGGCTGTTGCAGCGATCAACCCGTCAGCAGTGGCGACCTGAATGCCTTTGCGGCGCAACTCGCCCGTCACTTCGCCCCAAACATGCACCGTGCCCTGATCGATCGGGACAATTCTCGGTGAATAATCGACCTCGATCTGGTGAATCCATCTTCCCAGTTCGTCCCTGCGCTTTCCTGGCGTCATCGCGTTGAGGCCGCGAAGCAATTCGCCGAGCGTCAAGACGCTCAGCCAGTGATCGAAGCGAGTCTGCTCCACAAACCTGACAACACCCTCATCAGGCTGCGGGCGCCGAAGCTCAGAAATGACACAGGTATCGATGAGGTATTTCACAGATCCACATCTCTCGGAAGAGACGTGTCACGAGAGAAGTCCGCTTCCTCGATCTTCGGAATATCCAGCAAATGCTCGCCCAACGATCGCTCGCGACGCTCGATGCGACTCAGCTCCTCTTCAGAGATAAGCACAACGATACCTTCGTCGGTCTGGATACGCTGGCGCTCTTCGTGCAACGCCTTCCCTGCGATCTTTGAAAGCTTGTGGTCTTCCGGAGTGATCTTCCATTCCATGAAGCCACCTCCTTCATCCATCAAAAACGGTCTGGAATCACCATTTCGATGGTAGCACGGCGAACCATTACGTCCTGACCCGAAGGGAGTCATGATGTCACGCGAACTCTGGTCGAAACTCGATGACTTCTACGCGGAGCAGCTCCACCTGAACGACCCGGCGATGGAACGGGTGCTGGAGCGAAACCGGGAGGCGGGGCTGCGCAACATCTCCGTCTCCCCGAACCAGGGCAAGCTCCTGATGCTGCTATGCCTGGCGAAGGGCGCCAAACGCGTGCTGGAGATCGGCACGCTCGGCGGGTACGGCGCGCTTTGGCTGGCGAAAGGGGTCGGCGAAGACGGCAACGTCATCACGCTCGAGGTCAACCCGGAGACCGCCGAGGTCGCGCAGAGGAACATCGAAGAGGCGGGTGCATCCGGCCAAATCGAGGTGCGCGTCGGCGATGCCCGGGAAACGCTGCAGGCGATGATCGACGCGCGCGAGGAGCCGTTCGACCTCGTCTTCATCGACGCGGACCGCGCGAACCTCCCGCACTACGTGGAAGCGGCCATGCAGCTCTCCACCCCGGGTACGGTGATCTTCATCGACAACACGGTGCGATACGGGTGGGTCGCCGATCCGTCCGAGACAGGACCAGAACTGGATGGCGTGCGGGCATTCCTCGACCTCGCGGCCGACCATCCGCGCCTCGATTGCACGGTGATGCAGACAGTCGGCGAGAAAGGTCATGACGGATTCGCGCTGTGTGTGGTCCGCTAAACCGTACCGCTGGAGCCTGTCTCCAGCACCGGAAAGAAGGGCTCGCCTCCTTTTTTCACGTCCGGAGCCGGCCACAAGGGCCGGCTGTACGTGGGGGCCGCCTTCTGCTACGCTGATCGCGGTCAATCATTCGGCGGCGTAATGCCGCATTCCCCTGAGGTTCTCCATGGGAGATACGCCATCGGGCGCTACCAGCTAGCGATCAACTGACTGGCTCATCGCGAGCGGGTTGATCCCGGCGTGCTTTCCGCACGACCGGACCCGTATCGTTCTTCCCTGAGGACCGCATGTTTCCACCATTCCTTTGGCTCCGGCGCCTGGGCGACTTGTCCACGCCGAAACTGGTTGCGCTGACCGCCTTCTTCGGCCAGCTCTACTTCTTCGTGCCCGTCATGACGCCCTACCTGCAGGGCAAGGGCCTCTCGCTCGCCCAGATCGCGGGGATGCAGACCCTCCTGATGGTGACGCAGCTCGTGATGGAGCTGCCGACGGGCGTTGTGGCCGACCGGCTGGGGCACCGGCGCAGCTACCAGATCGCGCTGGTTATGGCGACGCTCGGCGAGGCCGTCACGTTGCTGGCCGACACGTACCCGGAATTCCTGGTCGGACAGGTCGTCGCCGGCACCGGCTTCGCGTTCGCGTCCGGAAGCGTGGATGCGCTGGTCTACGACTCGCTTCCACCGGAGAACCGCACGACCGCCATGCAAAAGGCGAAGGGCATGATCGGGGCGGCGATGCAGGCGGCAAGTCTCTTCGCGTACGGCGTCGGCGCCTGGATCACCCAGGAGCTGACGATGGAACGGATGCGCCTGACGCTGAAGATGGATGTCGTCGGCGTCGGGATGTCCGTGGTGATCGCCCTCTTCCTGCGGGAGCCCGTCCGGCATGTGCTCGACAAGCGGCACGGCAGCATCGATCTCGTCCGCACTGGCTGGCGTACGCTCCGGACATCGGCGCCGCTCCAACGACTGGTGCTGATCTCGATCGTGACCAACGCGTTCGTCGCGCACCTGCTGATCTTCTACCAGGAGTATTTCCTGCGCTCGGGGGTGCAACCGATCTGGCTGGGGCTGGGGCTCGCGCTCGGCTCCGCAGTGGCGTTCTTCACCCAGCTCCACGCATGGCGACTCCCGGCGATGCTCGGCACGAGGAACGGACTGATCGTCGCGACCGGCGCCCCAGGCGTGCTCTACCTGCTGATGGCGGTGATCGACCAACCGGCGCTGGCCGTCGTGCTGTTCATCGTGCAGTGGGGCGTGGTGCAGCTGGCGATCCCGCTCTTCGCGGGTCTGTTCAATGCGCACCTCGACGAATCAGCCCGCGCGACGTCGCTCTCGCTGATCAGCGGAGTTGTCACCGTGTACATCGGCGTCGGCGGCGTGGTGCTCGGATGGCTTGCGGAGTGGAGCCTGTCCGGGATGTTCGCGATCCTGGGCGTCGTCATCCTCGCCGGGACGATCCTGGTGCGTCCGGCGCCGGAGGAGGACGAGATCGAGGCGGAGGCGTTGCGGTAAATCGATCATGGTTCCCCGGCCACCATGGAGCCGGGGCTACCTATGTGTCCTACGGCGTAAGGGTCAGGACCTCTCCGGCCGCGATCGCCCGCAGCGTCTCGACATCGATGTTCGCGAGGGAATCGGTGCGGGATCGGCCAGGGGCATCCGGCACCGGGGCGACGCCAGGGACGACGAGGACGCGCATCCCGGCCGCTTCGGCACTCAGCGTCCCGGCGAGCGAATCCTCGATGGCGACCTGCCCCACCGGCGAGACGCCGAGCTTCTCCGCGGCATAGGCATATGGCCAGGGATCCGGCTTGGCACGGAGCATCTCGTCGCCTGTCAGCACGAACCGGACAACGTCTGTAGGCAGCAAGGAGGTGGTCTTCTCGACAACCGGGCGCCAGGCGTTGCTGACGACGGCCGCGGGAATGCCCTCCCGTGCCAGATCCTCGAAAAGCTCCGGCACGCCGGGCAGCCACGGAACCCCACGCTCGTCGATCATCCGGACGACCTCGCTGACGAGATGATCGATGATCTCGTCGATGCCCAGGGGCACGCCGGCCTCCTGCATCCCGCGCGCCAGTCCACGCATCGGAGTGCCTACGTAGGGGAGCGAATCGGCCTCGGTCCAGTTCACCCCGTAGCTCCGGGGCAGGGCCATTTCCGCCTCGATCCAGTACGGCTCGGTATCGACCAGCGTACCGTCATGATCCAGGAAAACAGCCTCAAGCTCTGCCACGCAGGGAAACTCCTTCACGACACATTCATGTCACGGTCTTCGCGTCGCCGAAACGGCGATTTCAGGGGGTTACGGCGAGAACATCGCCGGCGACGATGGAGCGCAGGGTGTCGAGGTTGATGTCGGCGAGGGATGCGGCGCGGGAGCGCCCCGGGATATCCGGCACCTCGGCGACACTCGGCACAACCAGCACCGCCATCCCGGCAGCTTCCGCACTGAGGGTACCCGAGACGGAGTCCTCGATTGCGATGGTGTTCTCGACCGGCACACCGAGGGCCTCGGCGGCAGTGCGATACGGCCACGGATCCGGCTTGGCGAACTTCATCTCATCGCCGGTAAGCATGAACTCGATCACGCCCGGCGGAAGCGCGGCGGCTGTCTTCTCGACAACGGAGCGCCAGGCGTTGCTGACGATGGCGCAGCGGATCCCGGCTTCGGCGATCTCCGCGAAGAGGTCGTTCACGCCGGGGAGCCAGCGGATCCCCTTTTGCTCGATGGAGTCGACCACCCGGGCGCAGAGATCGTCGATGATGTCCGGGATCTCCATCCGCACGCCAGCCAGCTTCATCCGGCGCGCGGACTCGGCCATGGGCGAGCCGACTACCGAGACGGCGTCCTCCTCCGTCCATGCGGCGCCGAATTTCGCGGCAAGGTCAAGCTCCGCCTCGATCCAGTAGGGTTCGGTGTCTACGAGCGTGCCGTCATGATCCCACAACACCGCCTTTAGTTCCGTCACGTCCCGGGTTCTCCTCATGATGACTCTGCGCTGGCCTGCCATGAAGTAAGGCAGTCATTGCGGATAAGTGTAGGCCAACCCGCGACGTGCATGTCCGTGCCGCACACATGTGCAGGCTAGAGTCGTCACCTGCGAGCGACGAAGAGCGTCTTGGCATCCCGGAACGAGCCCACACGTGACGGATCGTCCGGATCGGTCGTCACGGCAAAGGCCTCGCGAGTGTCGCCGTCCGCCTCGATCAACATCCTCGCCAGCGCGGCGGTGTCTTCGGGGCTTGTCCGTGACCGCGCGGTCCAGTCGGCGAAATCGTGCGTCTTGGTGAACGTCTCCACCTCGCCGACCGTGAACCCGGCTCCCTCCAGCAGCCGCTTCCATTCATCGATGGTCAACGACCGAACGTGTGACGGATCCCGCAGCTTCTCGAACCGATTGAAGAACGCGCCCCGCTCACCCTCCGGCACGGTGCTGTCGACAAGGATGAACGTGCCGCCCGGCACGAGTACGCGGTAGACCTCGCGGACGAATGCGCCGACATCCGGGAAATGATGCGGGGCGATGCGGCAGGTGACGAGGTCGAACGACGCGTCGTCGTAGGGCAGTTCCTCCGCGTCGGCGATGCCTGTCGTGACGTTGTCGAGGCCCCACTCGCGGAACGCCCTTCCGGCGTGGGCGATCATCTCCGGCGTCAGGTCGGTCGCGAGCACGGAGCCGACATGAGGCGCGAAGGCGCGAGCGACATGCCCGCCGCCGGTCGCGATATCCAGCATCCGGGTTTCCGGGGTCGCGCCCGACAGCGCGACCATGCGCCCGAGATCACCGCCGGTCGCGTGGCCCGTGCTCTTCACGTAGGCATCGCCGACCGAGCCGTATTGCGCGCGGACGGCGTCCTTGGCCGTATCTCCCGTACCCGTCATCATCCGTCTCCCATGCCATACACCTGATCCTGCGTGCCCGATCGCTCCCGGGCGCGGGCACGCTCCTCGATCTGGACCGCCTCATCACGGCCGACCTTCGCCATCACCTGTTCCGTCCGCTCCGTCCGGTCGAGATAGAGCATCGTCAGGCCGATGTATTTGTAGGGAATCACGATCGCGTAGATCAGGCTGCTGAGGACATTGACAAAGGCGATCGACGGCCCGAGGGTGAGCAGCAGGATCATCCCGATCACCGGGCCAGGAATGATGCCAATGACGGAGAAGAGCAGCGCCTTTCCGGCGGTCCGCCACCATGTCCCGTGGACCGCCGCCGCGCTGACCGCGCGAGCGCCGCGCCACGTCCGGGCGTTGTCGATCATGATCGCCTGTCCGAAGAAGATCCAGCGCACGGCATCTCGGATCGCGAACGGAAGCCCGATGATCGTGACCGCGCGCAGCAGGATGCCGATGTCGACCCACAGCCATCCCTCGAAGAGATCGGCTCGCCGCCGCCACGCGCGCCCGTAGGCCCGCCAGGCATCGGTCGGCTCACCACGATTGATCATCTGGATGAGCGCGATCACGGCCGGGCCGACGAGGATCGCTTCGAGGATGGCGAGCAACCCGCCGATGAGCAAGGTGACCGCCAACCGCGCTTCGTCGCTTTGGCCAACGAGATCGACCACCCAACGCAAGGGTGGCGTGGCCAGCAGGGCCCGTTGCAGCAGCGTGACCAGGATTCCCATCGGGAACAGGAGCAAGCCAACAGACGTAAATGAGCCACGGTAGACCCAGTAGATCCTCGCGGCGCGGGTGATCTGTCGCCGGGCGATCGTCAGCAGGTAGACGACGGAGCCGAAAACGCCCAGGGTGGCGCCGGCGAAGAGCCAGGGCCTCAAGGTGAAGAAGACAAGGGCGTCCGAGAGCATATCCGAGAGGCCGCAGAAGACATCCCCCGGCATCGGGCCGAGACCCGGCGTGTTCGGGAGGTACAGGCTACGCTCGCGCGCCTCCTGGACCCAGGTCACGGGCCGGTTCCATTTCCGGCCCCGCTGCGGTCCCTGCGGACCGTTGAATTCCCACGGCTGCTTCTCGCCCCAGCGGCCGTAAAAGAGCAACCAGTCGAATTGACCATCGGCTTGCGGCTCGGATGGCATCAATACGACGTTCGGCTCGATCCGGCGGCTCGGTGGCGAGGAGTCGTCGCAGCCGAAGCCGGTGCCGTTCTCGCCCCACCCGATATAGACCTCACGCCCGAACTGGGTCGCATGCGAGCCCGCCGAAGGAAAGACGACCGGCCGGTAACCCTCCTTCCGGACCTTGGCGCTGTCCCAGCTGGCGCGCTCGCCCCCGCCGTGCTGCGCCAGGGTAATGGAGATCGGCTCGGTCCGCAACGCGCCCTCGATCGTCGACGCGGCGAAGTTGAGCTGGACCATCTCCCAGTCGCCTTCATGCTTGTTGTTGAAGTCGTTGTAGACGTAGAAGAACCAATACTGGATCACCAGCCCCTCGAGGCCGTCCAGCCGGCTTTCCTGCCCGGGCAGGACGTCTTCGTTCTCGACGCTGGCGATGCGGGCGTAGACGGTCGGTTCCAGCTCGTCGAGCTTCCGCCGCGCCCACTGCTCGTACGAGCAATGAGGTTCGAGCGGGTTTCCGGGGAAATCGAGGTAGTAGCCGTCGCCAAGGAACGCGATGTCCTCCATCGACGGACTGGTCTTCACGATCGGGTCGAGGGAGGCGTCGTCAGCACCGGAATCGAGCCGCAGGAGAACCTGCGGGTCGCCCAGCACGGCCTCAACCGGCATCGGGACGTATGGCTCACCCGACGTATCGCAGGTGAAGCGCTGGCGCTTGAGATAGACGATCGGCGCGTAGCGCTCGACGAGCTGCTGTTCCGGCGACGTCGATGGGTGCGTTTCGGCCGGGACAAGGTCTCCCTGCTGCGCGGCGACGCCGAGCGGCGCGAGATCCGCAAGCAGGACAAGCGCGACAAGAAACGGGAGCAGGATCAAACGGAGCCCGGAACGTCGCTCTTCCACACTGCCCGCAGGTCGTTGAAGGTGGCGCCAGAGTGTTCCCGTGGCCACAAGCGAAGGCTCCCTGGCTGCTCGAACAACCGCTCAATGCACGTCATCGTACACCAACCGACAGGCACATCCGGGATGCTCGCCGATCCCGAACGCGAACCACGTTCCCGCGCCGCTTCCCCGGGTCGCCGCTCCTCGCAGCAATGCAAATCGGATATCTACGTCATTTGACGTAGGCAATCACCAATTTGACCGGGACAAATACGTCGATTGGGCGACGTCACCGCGCTCCCCCATTTCCTAGTCTGGGTTCAACCCGACCGGTCAGCCGAAACATCGATGTCGACACAGGGTATTTGACCAATTCGCAAGAGTCCGTCCATGGGGACGACGGACAACGGTTAGATGAAGGAACGAACGCACCAGGGAGAATAAAGAATGAAACGAGTACGAACCATGCTGGGCACACTCCTGTCCCTGCTCATGCTGGCATCCAACTCCGGCCTGATGGCAGATGCCGGCAGGCTCATGGACGGCACCCCAACCGACGACGCCCCTTCGGCCGTGGTCGACGCGGAGCCTTCTACCGACGCTGCACCGGCGTCGCCATCCGACGAGGAGACCGATACACCGGCGAGCCTGGACGGCCCGGAGGATCCTCCTGTGTCCGAACCCGCCGGACCAGAACCGACCGTGGCGGAGAACGTCCCGTCAGAACCGGACGCCGTCGAGAACCCGGCGACCGGTCCACCGGCTACCGATGACGAGGCAACCAGGCACGTCCCTGACCCGGCTCCTTCCAATACGGAGAGCCGGGAGATTGAGGACGTCCAGGAGGCAGGGGAGCCGGCAGCGTCGGAGAGCGTCGCGCCGAACATGACCAATGACGAGGACACCAGTGAGCCGGAGTCGATCGAAGAGGAGCAGGTCGTCACTGCACAGGCGGTCTTGCAGGACGTCACCATCACCGTCATGGACTGGGACGACAACCCGATCCCGAGCGCGAGCGTCGTGGTGACGAATCTGGACACGTCGACCATCGCCGCCAGCGGCACGACCGGACCAGCCGGAACGTTCGTCGCCGAGAATCTCGAACCAGCGTATTACACCATCACGACCAACGCTCCCGGATTCTTCGAAGGCGAAGCCGGGATCTACCTCTTCGGCGACGGGACAGACGACCTGGCCACGACGGTGTTCATGAACCGGAATACCAGCGGCGTCCTCACCCTGACGGTGTTGGACCAGAACACCGATACACCGATCCCCGATGTGTCGGTGGTGGTGAGCAATGTCGATAGCGTGGTCCTCCAGCGAGGGAACACCAACGCCGCCGGCGTTTTCGTCAGCCAGGAGCTGCCGGGTGGCGTGGCGTACCTACGGCTCTCGGCGCCCGGTTACGACACCCGGGAATACGGCTTATACATCGAGGGGAATGTGGCTGAGTCGGTGACGCTGATGCCCCTGATCTCCGGCACCCTCACCATCACCGTCACGGACGCCATGAACGATCAGGGAATCGTCGGCGCCTCCGTCACCATTACCGACATTGACGAATCCCCGATCGCGTCCGGCACGACCGGTGCTGGCGGGATCCTGGTGGTGGAGTCGATCCCCGGCGGCGTTGTCTATATCGATGTATCGGCGCCCGGCTACCAGGCAACCGAAGACTACGGCGTGCAGATAGAAGGGAATACAACGGCGACGATCTCGCTCCTTCCGGAGGACCAGCCCGGCACCCTCACCATCACTGTCGTGGACAGCGGGACAGACACGCCGATCAGCGGCGCAAGCGTCCTGCTTACCTACGACAACGAGGAGATCGCGAGCGGCACGACGAACGCCAGCGGCATCTTCGTAACCTCGCAGGAGCTGGAGCCACGCTCCTACACGCTGGTGATCACCGCGACGGGATACGTCGAGTGGTATGGGGTTGCCACCGTCTACAATGGTCCGGCCGAGACAGAAGTGCGCATGCAGCCCGTCACCGAGGGTGTGCTGACGATTACCGTCATCGACGGGGCCACCGATGCCGTGATCCCCAACGCGACGGTCACCGTCTCCCGCTCCGAGACCAGTGAGGAGTACACCGGGACGACGAACAGCGCGGGCATCTACACCTCGCCAACCCTGTCGACCGGTCGCTACGACATCGAGGTGACGGCCGATGGCTACAATCCTGAGCTGTATGGCAGTGTCGATGTCGACGGCGATACGTCGAAAGAGATCTATCTCTCCAAACCACAACCGGGCTTCCTCACGATCAAGGTCGTGGACGAGGACACCCAGCTCTCTCTCCCGGGCGTCACGGTGAAGATCACGGACGAGGCGTCTGGCAATGTGATCGAGGCAAACGGCCGAACCGACTCCATCGGCACATACACCTCGTCACTGCTGGCGTCAGGCTCCTACACCATCGAACTCACCCGTGTCGGGTATTGGCCAGTGGAATCCAGCCGCCACCTGCAGGGTGACGCCACGGTGTATTTCTCGATGCTCGAGAAGCGGGATGCCACGTTCACCGCGTACGTTTACGATCACGAGACGCTCGATGCGCTCGCAGGCGCGCATGTCGGCATCTACGAATACTCAGGGGATTCGGCATTCAACATCGTCCTGGGCGACCTCGTGGTCGACGGGTTCACGGACAGCACCGGGACGTTCTCGACGGGCATCTTCACACCGGGCCAATACGCGCTCGTCATCCAGATGGATGGCTACCAGACGTGGATGGAAGAGTCGCTCTTCAACGGGGAGATGAGCGGGACCTTCGAGATGTGGCCGGACGGCACAGGCACACCGACACCGGATCCGACCGTGACACCCGACCCCACCGTGACACCGGATCCGACCGTGACGCCCGACCCGACCGCCACGCCGGATCCAACAGTGACACCTGAGCCGTCTGCCACACCCGATCCGACCGAAACGCCGGAGCCATCAGTCACCCCGGAGCCGTCGGAAACCCCGATCGTGACGCCCGAACCATCGGTTACGCCGGAGCCTTCGGAGACACCGGTCGTCACGCCGGAGCCATCCGAAACGCCAGTCGTCACCCCAGAACCGCCCGGGACGCCTGAACCAACCGAAAACGGCGTGCTAGAGACCAGCCTCACCATCTGCAGCGATGACGACTGCACGCCACCACACGCGACCGACCTCGACAGCTTTACGGTGACCTGGACTGTCACGCCGCAGGACACCCGGGCGACAAGGGAGATCGCCTCGGCCGAGCTGGCCTCGGTCGGCCCGGTGGGCGCGCCGGTGACGCTCGCCACTTACCAGGCGGCGCAGCCGATCACGATCACGGCAGTGATCCAGGACGGCATGGCGACCGGTACGTCGGAGCCGATCCCGGTTGGTATCTACTCCGTCTGCCTGAACCCGGTCCTGACGGGCCCGAACAGCGAGACGATGAGCATCGCGGACGATGACCTCTGCAGCGTGGTCCAGCTCACCGTCGACGGTGTTGCCGGGGACGGCGCGGCATTCGGGATCATCGTGGGTGACGACTCGGTCGTCACGCCAACCGATCCGGTGGATCCGGACGAGCCAGGAACGGCACCCGGAGAGGACATCGGCGCCGACGATGGATCGACGGGAGGCAACACCGGTAGCAACAACGATACGGCGGCCGAAAACCCGCGCACCGGCGATGAGACCGGCGCGCGTGGGGAGACGCGTTCCGGCAGCGATCCTGCCCCGGTCAAGAACCTGCCCACAACTGGTACGGGGCAGCAGCAGGTCACCCCGACAACGATCCTGCTCGCGCTCGCCTTCGGTTCCGTGATGTTCATGGCGCTTGCCGTCATGCTCAGGCATCGCTCCCGAGCGTAACCGCGGCAAAGAATGAACGAAGGGAGGGCGGCGGATTGAATCCGCCGCCCTCCCTTTTGTGTAGTGCTTCGTCTCACCCATGCCCTGCGGTTCGCTGTCAGTCAGTGACTGCGGCTTGCCCTCGATGCGGATACGCTGGAGAGATTCATGAGACCCGTCAGCGAAATACGCAGAACGCACGCCCCGAATCGACTTTTTCCTACTTACCTCGTACTCGTAGTTTTCCGTATTAATTCGCGGGATGGTCTTCTGATCCTCCCCCTACCCCGGATAACTTCCAGGCGAAGTATCAGTCGGGAAACCGATTGACAAATTATGTAAACATCGACATAATCCCAACAAACACCTGTTCAAATTTGCGAGGCTGCCGAGTGGGGACGGGGGCTTCATCAGGCTACCCGGAGGAGAGAGATGTTGCTCTCGACGAATCGCCGCCTCTTGAAAGCTGTTACCGTCCTCTTTCTCGTATCCCTGATCGCGCAGGTCATCCCTTCGGCGACCGCGCAAGACGCCACGCCACCAACGAGCGAAGAGATCTCCGCCGCGACGACGGAAGAGATCACCGAGCCGGTTGAGGATGCGCCGCCAACCGAGGAACCGGTGGGTCCTCCACCACCACCAGCCGCGCCACCGGCAGAGCCGCCAGCCGGTCAACCTGAACCATCCGCTCCCACCTCAGAGCCGACTGATCCCCCGGTCGACCAACCGGCGCACGACGAGCCTCCGGTCGGGGAACCTCCACAGCCCCCGCTCGATATCCCCACCGAAGAGCCGGTCACGGATACCGCGCCTGACACGACAGAGGTCACGATCCCTATCGCGTCCCTCCAGACTCAAGGCATCGTTACGCTGGACATCATCGATTATCGAACCGGCAACCCGATCCCGTCGGGATACGTAGAAATACACGACCTCGTTACCGGAGAACTCGTCATGATGGGCTCGTCAAGTATTGACGGCCTGTTCATCGCGTTCGATCCAATCCCCAATGGGGAATACAGCTTAACGGTAACGAAGGAAGGCTACAGGCAAATCCACTTCGACGGCTCGAACACAACGATCACGGTCAACGGAAACACGCACGGCCGCGTGAGCATGATCCCGGAGGGGGACACGCCCTATACGCTCACCATCCATGTCGTTGACGATATTACCGGCGCACCGCTTGACGGGGCCTGGATCCAAATTACGGACATCTACACGAACGAGAGAGTAGCTGAGGGGAGGACATACAAATCAGGCGTCTTCGTTACTTCCGACCCCTTGCTACCCTCACGCTATGAGATCAGTGTCTTCAAGTCTCGGTACCAGGATGCCCAATTAAGCCATGACAGTGTAAGTGGACTTGGTGAAGTGACGATCCGGATGCACCAACTCCCGGGCGGTGGAATCCTCACCGTGCAGGTTCTGGATGGAGTAACCGGCGATCCGGTTCCTGGCGCGTCCGTCGTAGTTGAGGATATCGGTGAGTACCATGCAGGCGCGGGCGAAACGGATGCCAACGGCCAGTTCGAGGCCGGCCAGTTGCCGCAGTGGGAATACTATGTATTCGTCCGAAAGGCCGGCTACGAGTTCAATGAAGCTTTGATCACAGTCAACGGTCCAACGGAGATCACGATCAACCTGACGCCTCAGGAGTCAGCCAGCATCGAAATACAGGTCACCTACACGGAGCCTCCGGATTCCCACGAAGGCGCTGATATCACGATTTTCGACAAGGACCAGATCGAGGTCTTCTCCGGCATGACGGGCATTTTTGGTCATGGGGTTTTCGAGGTTCCGCGACGGGGAGAGACCTACACGGTTCGCGTCCAGATGCGGAACTATTCCACCGAGACGATCACCGTCACCGCTGCCAGCGAGACGACCAGGATTGACGTCCTCCTCGTCCACAAGAGCTCTGGCGCCCTGACCGTTATCACCGAAGATGGGGTCACGGGCGAGCCCGTGACCGGCGTCACGGTGCACGTGTATTTTCCGGGCCCGGAGCTCGTTGAGAATGGAACGACGGACGAGTCGGGCAAATTCGTGACGAGCCGCCCGCTCTACGCAACCACGTACATCATCGAAACAGAGTTCAACGGCTCCATCAAGACAACAGCGGTAGAACTGTACGGGCCAACCGAGGTCACGATCGCGCTCGATTCGATCAACAGCCGCACCAGCACCCTGACGATCACGACACTCGACCAGCGGACAGGAGAGCCTGTGGAGGGCGCTGCCGTCTCCATCTTTGACCCGGAAGATGCAAATACCGGAGACAGCTATATCGCCCAAGGGACGAGTGATAACGGAGGGAAGTTAAGCGCCGCAGTCACTCCTGGCCGTGAGTACCGGGTAAGCGTCACCCGTGAGGGCTACATCGCTGGAGAATCGTCGATTCGTGTGGATAGTCCGGAAGCCGGGCTGACGCTCCACCTGACAGCCAGCGGCGCTATCACATATCACATCATCGACAATACAACCGGAAACCCGATTGGTGGTGTCTACGTCGACGTCGCGAACGACGACCATGAACGCGTGTCGTGGGGCCGCACGGATAGCTCAGGAACATACACAACGGAAGAACTCGCATCCGCCGAATACAGAGTTATTATCTACCAGAATGGGCATCTCTACGTCGAAGACTCGATCGCACTGATCGGCCCGACGGAGATGACGTTCCGGCTGGATCTTTTTGGGCCGGACCCAGCCAGATCAGCTGGGCTTCTGACGGTCAACGTAGGCGACGGTCAAACTGGCGAAACAGTCCCGAACGCGACCGTGACTGTTTCCGGTCTGGAAGAGCCATTTGCCCGGATTGATGGTAACTCCAACGCCGATGGCGTGTACCGGACGGAGCAGCTCCTCTCGCATGGCAGCTACCGGGTCGATGTCGCCGCCGAAGGGTATGACAGCGTTACTGTCTGGACCACTATCGACGGAGACAGGATCATAGACGTCGTGCTCAATCCCGAGCCGGCTGATCCAACCGCGCCGGTGACGCCTGAGCCAACAGCAACTCCGATTGAAACGGTCACTCCGGACCCATCCGAAACACCCGCTCCCTCTGTCACACCGGTGATCACAGTGACTCCGGACCCGATCCAAACCATGACACCGGAGCCTTCAGCAGTTCCGACGGAAACGGTCGTACCAACGAGCCCCCCGACCGAAACAGTGGCGCCTACAGTGACAGCCGCGCCCACAGTGACCGCTACACCAACGGAAACCATCGCCCCCATTGTGACGGTCGAGCCAACAGTGACGGCTACCTCGACAGCAAGCGCGACGATCACCCCGACAGCAACGATTGTCCCGACGGTCACGACGACACCCGCGCCAACAACAACTCCGGTTGAAACGGTCACGCCGGACCCATCCGAGACACCCGATCCCACGCCACCTGTGACGCCCGAGCCGTCGGTGACTCCGGAACCAAGCGTCACGCCAGTGGAAACGGAAACGCTCGTGCCGTCTGTCACCCCGGTGGAGACGACCACGCCAGAGCCATCGATCACGCCGGAACCGTCGGTCATGCCAGTTGAGACCATCACACCGGTGCCGTCCGAGACACCCATCGTCATCGTGACGCCGGAGACACCAACGGCCACCGCTGAACCAACCGAGGCGGCCACGGATCGACCGCTGGAGCTGAGCTTCACGCTCTGCGGCAATGAAGACTGCGCGCAACCGAACACCGGCGCCGACGGCTACACGGTCTCGTGGACCGTAACCGGCGATGACAGCGAGCTGCGGCAGATCGTCGACAAGGGCGCCATGGCCTCGACCGGCACGGCCGCCGGTGCGGAGCCGGTCAGCCTTGCCGCGTACCAGGCGGCGCAACCCGCGTCGTGGACGATTACGGCCGTCCTGCAGGGCGGCGCGGCGACGGGCCTTTCCGAGCCGCTGCCGCTCGGCATCTACACCGTCTGCCTGAACCCGCTGCTGGTCGGACCAGACGGCTCGACGATCCGCATCGCGGACACCTCCACCTGCGACCGGGTCGAACTGGGCGAGAACGGACCCATCAGTAATACGGACATTGCGACGTTCAACGCCGTGATCGTTGGCGAACCGGTCGTGGTCCCGCCGGAGGGCGAAGCCCAGGAACCGGGCGCCGGTACGGACGAGGGAGGTAACGCCCCCGGCGAAGGAACCGCCCCGGAGGACCCGGGCTCACTACCGGACGACGAACCCGCAGCCGAATCACCGGTGACGGCTCCGGGCACCGGGAATCCTGCCGGAAGCACAAGCCAACTCGCCGAGCTGGCGACGTCAGATGGAGACAGCAAGAACCAGGTAGCAGGTCTACCGGTGACCGGGTCCGGCCCTGATGACGGGGCGACAACCGCATGGATGCTCCTCGTGACGTCGGCCGCGCTGGCAGGCATCGCGATCGGTATCCGGCGCCACGTGCGGGCCGCGTAAGATCCCGGTCCAGCGTGAGAAACGAGAGAGGGCGGTGGATTCGATCCGCCGCCCTCTCTCGTTCATTCCTGCTCCGCCAGATCGGTCTCGCGCGGGTCGAAGATGAAGAGATGCTCCAGCCAGGTATCCGGGTCGCCGGTCCACCTCAGGGCGCGCACCTGATCGCGCGAGCGGCGGCCGCTGGCGACGCGCATCGCCTCCCACCAGCTCATCTCGACCGTACCTTGTGGCCCGCCTTCACCCAGCTCCAGCGTCTTGTCCTCGGTGAGGATGCGCAGGGGCGGGATGCCGTCCTGTTTGAACACGTAATCGAGCGCGTTGAGGTAGAAAAGCGACGCAGACGTCACCGCTGGCAACTCCCGGCCTTGGGTGTTGCCGATCGCGCCACGAATATCGAATTCGTGCGTGATGATATCGGCCATCATCACCTGCCCGAACGCCTGGAACGCCCATGGGCTGGAGTTGGCGCGGAGATGCCACTCTGCCCCGATATCGGTCAGGCTGCGGTGCCGGTAATCCTCGACCTGACGGGCGGTCCAGGCATCCTCCCCGACCTCGTCGGTGTCTCCCTTGGCGATATCGCGGATCGCGCCACAGAGGTGCGCGACGACGTCCTTCACCGTCCAGCCCGGGCACGCCGGAACGGGCGTATCGACGTTCTGGTTGTTGACGAGCGTCATGATCCGGCCCATCGATTCGCGGTAGATCGTCCCGTAATCCGGCATGGTGTCTCCGTGGCAGTGTCGAAAGGAGTACCGCCGCACCTTGTGTGCGGCGTTTGAGGCGAGAAGGCGCCGCACACCGGGCACAGGCGAGGTGCTGCGGTACGGGAGTTACTGCTCTCCCATCAACTCGCGTGCAATGGCCGCCGCCCGGTCCTTGTCGTCAGGGGCGAGATCGCCGTCGATGACCATCTCGCGCAAGTGGTCCTTGATGTCGGCGATCCACTTGCCGGGCGGGCGATCGAACATCGCCATCAGCTCGTTGCCGTCCAGCGGGCTTTGCAGCTCCTCGAGCGCGCGTTCTTCCTCCAGCCTCGCGATATGTTCGCGCAGCGTCTGGACGCGGGCGGCGGCGGCGCGCTGCTTGTGGGCACGGCCGGAGGTCACGTCGGCGGCGGCGAGGTCGATGAGATCGTGCAGCACGTCACCCGCCTCCAGCGCAAGCCGGCGCACCGCGCTGTCGGTCCACGTCTCGGCATCGTACGACGCCGGGCGCAGATGCATGTCGACCAGCTTGCGGACATGCTGCCGCGTCTGCTTGTCCGCCTTGAGCCGCCCGAGCAGCTTCCAGGCGATATCCGCGCCCACATGCTCGTGCCCGAAGAAATGCACCTCGCCCCGCGCGTCTACCGAGCGAGTCAGCGGCTTCGCGGCATCGTGCAGCAATGCGGCCCAGCGCACCTTCGGGCGCGGCGGCGCCTGCATGATGACCCGCTTGGTGTGATGCCACAGGTCTTTCTCGCGATGCACGCCCGGATGCCGCTCTGCCTCCTGCGCCAGGGGCAGCAGCTCAGGCATCGCGATGGTGAACAGCCCGGTATCGAGCAAGACGTCCATCGCATGGTCGGCATATGGGCCGCAGAGCAGCTTCGTCAGCTCGGACAGGATCCTCTCGGCGCTGATCGTTTTGAGCGTCTCCGCCTGCCGCTCCATCGCGGCACGCGTTTCCACCTCTACCGCGAAGCCGAGCTGCGAGACGAATCGGGCCACGCGCAGGAGACGCAGCGGATCCTCCGCGAAGCGTTCATCGGGATCGCCGACGGCGCGCAGCAGCCCCATCGCGATATCCGCTTGCCCGTAGAACGGGTCGACGATTTTTCCGCTTTCCACGTCGATGGCGATCGCGTTGACGGTGAAATCGCGCCGCGCGAGATCCTCCTCGATCGACGTACCGAATGCGACGTCCGGATGCCGGCTGCCCGGCTCGTACTGCTCGCTGCGGTAGGTCGTGATCTCCACCGGGACCGGGCCGCTACCACCGGCTTCCATGACGATGCCGATCGTGCCGAACTTCTCGCCGATATCGTAGAGCCCGACGTTCGGGATACGCGCGCCGATTTTCTTCGTCACGGAAGGCGGAACGGACGTCGCGAAATCGAGATCGGACGGCACCTCACGCTCCAGCAACAGGTCCCGCACCGGCCCGCCAACGAGATAGAGTTCCGCTCCGGCGGCCGCAAAGGCGTCGGCAAGGGTCGTCACGATCGCCCGCTGGTCGACGGATAACTTGTCGAGCAACGAGGGTGCGTCCTGTTGAGCCGGTTCTGGTGCGTTCGGTGTCTGGTCAGGCATTGTGCGGGCGATGTTCTCCTCGTTCGGGCGCCATGTCTCGGAGGCAGCCATACCGACGGCTAGTTTAACCAACGGGCGCTCATCAGGAGGGATCGGCAAGGATCACGATTGCGGATCGTGTTTCGCGTTTTCGAGGAAAACGTCGATTGCCGCCATGATCCATTCCCAGGCGTCCTGCAGCTCCTGGTCATATGGCATCCGTTTGATGGTGGCGATGAGCTTCCAGTACTGGGCGTGACGAGGGTCATGCGTCGTCACCATGTGCCCAAGCACCTTTCGCACCTGCGATTCGTCGCCCTGGATCCCGGCGAGATCATCGACCCATTGCTGGACGATACCGCGCGCGGTCTCAGATGCCGGATCGATCCCGTCCCGCAACGCCTGGCGAACCCGCTCCACAAAGGCCGCCTGCTGCGCCTGCCATTCCCCGAGCGAAATCCGGCCAGAGGCAACGAACTCCGACCAGAACGGAGCCGCGGTGCGCCGGATCGTCTCGGCGAACGACGGATCCTCGATCATCTCGACCAATTCGATCCAGGCCGTCAGCTGATCGTCCTCGAGGTCGTCGGGAATGTCATCGACCGCCGCGCTCAGGAAGGACGTCCACCAGTCCTCGTCGACGGGAACGTCCTCGACGCCCAGCTCCAGCCGATTGCGCAGGAAGGCGCTCCGCTCGGCCGTGGAAAGCAATGCGAGCGCGCGTCCGCGTTCCGGGTGCCCGGGCACATCGTTCCGCTCGAGGGCGCGCTCCAGGATCAGGCGCTGGCGGCGAAGGGTCCGCTCCTGCACGGCGATGGCCTCGATCTGGATGCGCACGGCGTCGTCGGGGTCGAGATTCCGCTCGAGCACCTCGCGGATCGTCGCGATGTCGAAGCCGGCAGCGCGAAGGGTGCGGATCGTCTCCAGGCGCACGACGTCCGGCTCGGCGTAGCGCCGGTACCCGGCGTCGGTCACCTCGGCCGGAGGCAAGACTCCCTGATCGGAATAGAAGCGGATCGTCTTGACCGGGACGCCCGTGCGCCGCGACAGCTCGCCGATCTGCAAGGTTTGGTGGGTCGTGGTTGCCATTTCGTCGCCCTCCCTTGACTCTCCGGTAACGGGAGACTCCAGCATACGACATCGAGGGCCGCTGACAACGACGTTGTGCCCGGGATGTACATCAGGAGGAAAGACATGACAGACGTGACATCACAACGCACCTTGCATCGCACCGCCGACAACGGCAATGTCACCATAGAAAGCGTGGATGCCATTACCGGCCAGCGCGCGATGTTCGAGGAAACCGATCCGGAGAAACAACGACGCATCGGGATCGAACAGGTCGCCGAGCCGCTGCGCTTCTGGTGGGAGCCGATCAAGGACGCGCCGTGGATGACGGTGAAGCCGGAGACGGACGATGCGCTCGGGTTCGCGCTCATGCTGAATATCGCCCCGCCCGAGATGGACCGCGCCAAAGCGCTGGAGATGCTGGACCGGTTCGTGAAGGCCGACAGCCTGGCGGTCTGCACCGACGCGATCGCGCAGACATTTGACCGGCTGGCGCCGTCCGACCACGGCATCGAGCTGCCGACCATCCGACACACGTTGGCGTTGGCGAACGAGGCGATCCGGACCGAGCGGGACAACAATGCGGCGTACATCGGCGTCGGCGGCACACCGGGCTCCATCCTGATGGCGGCCCTGCCGAACGACTACAACCTGCCACGGCTGGCGCCGATGGCGGCGCACGAGGCGCATCACAACGTTCGGCTCACCTATGAGCCGTGGAATCCGGCGACGATCACGGTCGGGCAGTACCTCGTCATCGAGGGTCTCGCCGAGGCGTTCTCCGTGGAGATGTTCCGCGAGGACCTGCTCGGACCGTGGACGCTGATGCACAGTGAGGAGACACTGCAACAGTACCGGGCTGTCTTCCGCGAGGCGCTGGAGCAGACGGGCGATCCGAGGCCGTACATGTTCGGCGACTGGGCCGCGGAGCAGTTCCACTACGAGGCGAAAGGCCTGCCGAACTACATCGGCTACGGCATGAGCTACCGGGTGGTGAAGTCGTTCGTCGAAGCGACGGGCATCAGCGCAACCGAGGCGACGTACATGCCGTGGAAGGAGATCGCCGAGCGCTCACCATGGCTCTGGGAAGAGTGACGGCAGGAAAACGGAGTATTTGCGTACTTCATCCCGCTCCGGTCAATCCGCGCAAGGTCTCTACGAGATCATCCATCGGCTCGCGGGCGGTCACCACATAGCGGCGACCGTCCCGGGTCAGGATCATCACGCCATGATGGCCACCGGCGGAGAAAAGCATCCCTTTCTCGCTCCGGCTCTTACCCTTGATGCCCCAGCCGCCGTAGTCGCGCATCGGATCGATCTTCACGGCATCGACAGAGGCGATCTCCCGGAACGGGATCGTCCGGCGAAAAATGGGCCAGAAGCCCATCCGCACGGAGTCACTCCGGACCGTGATATGGGCGTGCATCAGTTGCTCGACGACGATCAACGCCACCATGAGCACGCCAGCGGTCACCATCGCCACCGGTCCCACCCCGTCATCGGTGAGCATGAAGATGAAAACGAGCCCGAGCATCGAGGCAGCGGGCAGGAGAAGGACGAGACGCAGCCCCGGTGTCAGGAAGTCACGCCGGGTCCTGTTCATGAACGCTCACTCCTCGTCGGTATCTCGTTCGATAAGCCGGGTCAACAGCCGCAGGAGGGTCTGGCGCTCGGCATCGTCCAGCGGCCCGATCACCGCCTCGCACGCGACATCCAGCGCCTGGGCCAGCGGATCGAGCGCCTCGCGCCCGTCGTCCGTCAATTCCAGCTGGATGGCGCGCCGGTCATTCGCATCCGGCACCCGCTCGACCAGTCCCTGCTTCTCGAGCGCGTCGACCATCGTGGTCAGTGTCCTTGCGGTCACCCCGAGATCCAGCGCGATATCGACCATGCGGCTCGACGTGTCGTTCACCTGCGCGGCATGAACCGCGAAGAGCAGGTTGGCCCGGGCGAACGACATCCCCTTCGGGAAGGATCCCTGCGCGAGGCGAGTATTGACGAACCGGTCGATCAGGTGCGCCAGCCATACGATCGACGAAGAGATCTCCAGCGCTTCGCCCGTTCCCCGGTCCATACCCTTGCTCCTCGCGGCCTCTACGGATAATCCGAATGTGGATTATCCGGCATATGGTGACAGGATGGCAAGGCGACGATCTGTGCGCCCCCTACGATGACCACTGCGTCAGTCATCGACGGGGATGAATCGTGCCGCAAGGGGTTGCCGTCTGGACCGATTGACGCTTCATCGCGAGAATCGCACCGAATCGCGAGGTGTCTCGTCCACCGACAGTGAGAACACATCCGGGCGCGCATAGTGACCCACCGGATCGAAGTCGTAGCGGGCACGCGCGATGTCGTCGAGATCGATCGTTGCCGTGACCAGGCCCTCACCACCGACCTTCGGTCCGGCAAGCACATCTCCCAGCGGCCCGACGATCACGCTGCCGCCGTTGATCAGCGGGCGATTCGGCTCCCATCCCGGCGCGTCCGTGCCCATCTCCGTCGGCGACGGCTGCACCTGGCAGGCGCTGACCACGAAGCAGCGTCCTTCGTACGCGATGTGCCGCATCGACGTCTGCCACATCTCCCGCTCATCGACCGTCGGCGCGCACCAGATGTCGACGCCCTTCGCGTACATCGCCGTGCGCAGCAGCGGCATGTAGTTCTCCCAGCAGATCGCCGCGCCGACGCGACCCACGGCGGTATCCGCGACAGTCAGCGTGGATCCATCACCCTGCCCCCAGATCAGGCGCTCGCTGGCGGTCGGCATGAGCTTCCGGTGCTTGCCGACGTAGCCCTTCTCCGGATCGATGAAGACGGCGGTGCAGTACAGCGTCGAGCCGCCCCGCTCGATCACGCCGGCAACGAGGAACGCGCCGGTTCGGCTGGCGAGCCCTTCCAGCGCCCCGATCTCCGGCCCCGGGACGTCCACGGCGCGCTCGAAGTAGCGCCGAAACGCCTCGCGCCCTTCCGGCAATCGGTAACCGAGGTAAGTGCCGAACGTCTCCCCCTTCGGGTAGCCGCCGAGCAACGCCTCCGGCATGACGACAAGCTTCGCGCCCGAATCGGCGATCTCCCGCTCATACCCGAGGACCTTCTCCAGCGTCGCGGCGGTCCCTTCCGGCGACGACCCGAGCTGCAGCGCGGCAATAATGATATTTGGCATGGTGCCCCTCCTTCACTGGCATCCTACCCGTAGCGCCGCACCTTGTGTGCGGCGACCCTACAACCAGACGGCGCCGCACCTTGTGTGCGGCGCTACGGGGACTGAGCTGTATGCAAAAAGAAAGCCGCCCCACGAGGGACGGCTTTCCTGATTCCGGCGTCGATTGGAGATTACTCCTTGGCCCGGCGCTCGAAGAGCCAGACGGAGAGCGGCATCGTGATCACCAGCGAGCCGATAAGCCACGCCATCGCGAGCCATCCTTTGTTCCCGATCTCCGGGTAACCGGTCAGCAGACCACGGGTCGCATCCACCGTCAGGGTGAACGGCTGGTTCGCAGCGAAGCCCTGCAGCCACCCCGGCATGAACTCCGGCCGGGTGAACGCGCTACTAACGAAGGTCAGTGGCATGATCAGGCTGAACCCGATCGAGTTCACCGCCTCGATCGTCTTGAGCCAGAGGCCGACGGCCGCACCGATCCAGCTCATCGCGAACGCCACCAGCAGCATCAGCCCGATCGCCGCGATCCAGTTCATGACATCGCCGGTCGGGCGGAACCCGACCATCAGGCCAACCACGATCGTGATCGTCGTCGTGAAGATCGCAATCGCCATGTCGGTCAGCACCCGGCCAAGCAGGACCGAGAAGCGGGACATCGGGAGCGCCATGAAGCGGTCCATCAGGCCCTCTTTTGCGTCGGTCGCGAGGCCGAGCGCGGTGTTCATGCCGCCGAAGACGATACCCTGCAGCAGGATCCCGACGACCAGGTAGTTCACGGCGTTCTCGCCCGCCGGCATCGTCGCCTGCACCGTTCCGCCGAAGATGTAGCGGAACATCAGCAGGAACATAAGCGGCATGACGGTAACGCCGATGAGCCAGTCGAGCTGACGTGGCACACGGATCAGGCCACGCTTCGCGAGAACCAATGAATCCGAGAGCATCTCCGCAAACGCGCTGCGCCGGACAGGTGTCAGGTCTACAGCGGACGCGTGTCGGTCTGACCCGGACGGGGCCAGGACCGTCAATGTTCCATCACTCATGCAGCCTCCTCTGTCTTGTCATCGCCTTCGCCGTTCACCGGCTTTTCTTCGGCGGTATGCCCGGTCAGCTGGAGGAAGACATCGTCCAGCGTCGGGCGGCGCAACGTCACGTCGGTAATCTCGAGTCCGGCGTCATCCAGCTTGCGGATCGCCTCCGCCAGCCGCGTCGAGCCGGCCGGGAACGGCACGGTCACCTGCCGCGCCTGGGTATCGACATGCAGATCGCTGTCGCTGTGGTCTCCATCGACGATCGAGAGCAGCACGCGACCGGCGCGAACAAGATCCCCGGCCTGCCCGAGTCCAATCGTCAGGCGCTCGCCGCCAAGCTGGTTCTTCAGCTCGTGCGCCGCACCCTGGGCGATGATCTGGCCACGGTCGACGACCACGATCCGGTTCGCCAGCTGGTCGGCTTCCTCCAGGTACTGCGTCGTGAGCAGCACCGTCGTGCCCTCATCGACAAGGTCCCGGATGACCTCCCACATATCGTTGCGGCTACGCGGGTCGAGACCCGTCGTCGGCTCGTCGAGGAAGAGCACCGGCGGCGCGACGATCAGGCTCGCGGCGAGGTCTAACCGGCGTCGCATACCGCCGGAGTAGGTCTTCAGCGAGCGATTGGCGGCATCCGTCAGCTTGAATCGTTCCAGCAGCTCGTCGGCGCGGGCGATCGCGGCCTTCTTCGGCAGGCGGTAGAGCTGGCCGAACATGACCAGATTTTCCTTGCCCGTCAGGATCTCGTCGACCGCGGCGTACTGGCCGGTCAGGCCAATGGACGCGCGCACCCGCTCCGGGTCCTTGAGGACATCGATCCCCGCGACTTCCGCATACCCGGCGTCCGGTTTGAGCAATGTTGTCAGGATGCGGACAGTCGTGGTCTTGCCAGCGCCATTCGGGCCCAGCAATCCGAGCACGGACCCGGTGGGGACCTCGAGGTCGACTCCGGCGAGGGCCTCGGTTTCCCCGAACCGCTTTTTCAAGCCTTCGGCGCGCACAGCGAGCTCGCCATCGAAGCGTTGGCTTCCTGTCATGTGTGATCCTGTTCCAATAATGGAATATAAGACGTTGGGGACCCATGCGCCGGGGAGTATACATACCCGGCAGGTCCGGCTACAAGGGACGAGCCGGAGCGAAGAATTCCATGTGACACGTGCGCATTACGGTGCGCCTCCTTTCCTCCACAACAGACCTCACGTCTGGCCCCGGGCCGGAGCGGATGACACGCCATACCCGTGTCGCGACCTCTCCTGTGGCGAACCCGGTACAATGACGTCAGTCGTCAGCGGGCGCCGGCGTCCTCGCCGCTGCCCAGAGACAGTATGGCAACGAACGGGGACAAACCACTTCCTCATTCTTGCTCTCTCTTTTTCGACGCTGCGGGAGCCCGGGCGAGCCGGGCTGAGATGGTGACCGTACACCCCGTCACCGACCGTTTGACCTGATCCGGGTAATACCGGCGTAGGAAAGGCACCGCTTCATGCCCCCCTCTTCCACGGGAGCGCCGTTGCTCTCGCTTTCACATGTGACGTCCTTTTATGAAGAAGACGGTGAGACGCTGCAGGCCCTCAACGACGTCTCGCTCTCCGTCGACGACGGCGAATTCGTCGCCCTGATCGGCCCGTCCGGCAGCGGCAAGAGCACCTTGCTGGACATCGTCGCCGGGCTGTTCGCGCAGACGGGTGGCGATGTCGCAATCGACGGCGAGGTGCTCTCCACCCGCCAGCGGCTGGGCCATGCCGCCTACATGCGCCAGCGCGACTTGCTGATGCCGTGGCGGTCCGCATTGGATAACGCCGCCCTCGCCCTGGAAGTTCATGGCGTCCCGAAGGGGCGGGCCCGCCAGATGGCACGGGACCGCTTCCCGGAGTTCGGCCTGGCCGGGTTCGAGGACGCCTATCCCGCCCAGCTCTCCGGCGGCATGCGACAACGGGTCGCCTTCCTGCGCACGGTCCTCACCGAGCGCCGGTTGTTGCTTCTCGACGAGCCGTTCGGCGCGCTCGATGCGCTGAACCGTGTCGCCTTGCAGACATGGCTTCTCTCACTCTGGGATCGCGAACAACACGGCGTGATCCTCGTCACGCATGACGTCGACGAAGCGATCTTCCTCGCCGACCGCGTGGTGGTCCTCTCGGCGCGCCCCGGGCGCATCGTCCATGAAGAGCGGATCGCCCTGCCTCGCCCGCGCGATCGCGAGATGGTCACGAGCGAGCCGTTCCTGCGCCACCGCGCAGCGCTGCTCGACGCGCTCGGCCTGCTCCACACCGGAGAGGCAGCATCGTGAGGGCGGCCCGGATCGAGAACATCTCGCGATGGTTCTGGCCGTCGCTGCTCCTCGTCGCGCTCGGCATTGTGTGGGAGGTCGCTGTCCATCTCACCGATACGCCGCGCTGGATGCTGCCGGCGCCATCCGACATCTTTCGCTCGTTCCGCGACGACTGGCGGATGCTGCTGGAGCACACGCGGGCAACGCTGGTCGAGGTCGTCCTCGGGTTCGGGATCGCGCTTGTCGCGGGTCTCGCCGCCGGGATCGCGATCGACAGCTCGCGCATCGTCGAGCGGGCGATCTACCCGCTGCTGATCGCGAGCCAGACGATCCCGATGGTCGTGCTGGCGCCGCTGTTCCTGATCTGGTTCGGGTACGGGCTGCTGCCAAAGGTGCTGATCACCGCACTGGTGGCCTTCTTCCCGCTGGCGGTCAACACCGTCGACGGGTTGCGCACCACAGATCGCGAGATCCTGTCGCTCCTTCGGAGCATGGGCGCGAGCGGCTGGGAGCGGTTCCGGCTGGCGAAGGTGCCTTCGGCGCTGCCGTCCATCTTCTCCGGGGCGCGGCTGGCCGTCACGTTCTCGGTCATCGGCGCGGTCTTCGGGGAGCTGGTCGGCGCGCGAGAAGGGCTGGGCTACCTGATGTCCCGGTCGGCGGCGCAGTTCGAGACGTCGCGCGTCTTCGCGGCGATCTTCATCCTCGCGCTGATGGGGATGGGGCTCTTCGTGCTGGTGTCGGTGATCGAGCGGATCGCACTGCCGTGGCGACGGTTCGTGACGGGGACAAGAGGGTAACTCGCGTTTCGGTGACGAGCCCAGGGACGTGATCCGCTCCGATCGTCATCCCGATCCCCAGGAAGGCTCCCCTGTCAGCAACGTTCCCTCGATGCATCTGCTAGCCGACGCGAGCACAGAGCACGGGATGACATCGCACGTGTCTATCCGCCGAGATCATCAAGAATGAGAGAAGGAGTACTCAATGTCCGTGGTGACCACGTCGTTTTCCGCTCATCTTCGCGAGATCGCCGACCCGATCTGGGAGGCACAGCACGAGCACCCGTTCGTGCGCGGCATCGGCGACGGGACGCTGGACGTCGAAAAATTCGGTCACTGGCTCCGGCAGGACTACCTCTACCTCATCGACTACGCCCGGCTCTTCGCCGCCGGCGTCCTGAAAGCGCCAGACCTGCCGACGATGAACACGATGGCGGAGATGGTCCACGCGATCCTGCACATGGAGATGGACCTGCATCGATCGTATGTCGCCGAGTTCGGCATCACGACAGAGGATCTCGAGCGCGAGACGAAGGCGCCGACCTGCCAGGGGTACACGAACTTCCTCCTGCGCACGGCCACGACTGGCGATTTCGCCGAGCTGCTGGCGGCGCTTCTGCCCTGCATCTGGGGCTACGCGGAGGTCGGTGCGCGGCTGGAGCAGCGCGGGATGCCGGATGACGAGCGCTACGCCCGCTGGATCGGGATGTATGCGAGCGAGGAGTTCGCGCAGCTCGGCGAATGGTGCCGGGACCTGGTCGATCGCGTCGCGTCCGGGATGCCGGACGACGCCCGGAGGCGCATGGAAGAAGCATTCGTCACCTCCAGCCGGTACGAGCTGGCGTTCTGGGAGATGGCGTGGTCGGGAGAGAGGTGGCTGGCGTAAGGCGTATCCGACCTCTCCCTCGGGGATGTTCGTCATTCTGACCGAAGGGAAGAACCCAACGCGAAGCAGAGGATCGGCACGCGGCCTCCACATTAACACGATGAAGTGTCGAAACCGTAGTCAGGCCGGTTATATGTATGCCAACATCGCTTCGCGTAGGGTCCTACGCTCCGCTCAGGATGACGGGCTCAATTTATCGCGGTTTTTAGGTTCATCGGAGTGACTCTCCAGGCGCTCGCGGGCATTCGCAAGCAACGCGAGGCCGTCATCGACGCGGGCGCGATTGGCGGGGTCGTTGAGCCAGCGGGAGACGCCGGACGGGTGCGGCAGCGGGATGACGATCGTCATTCCGTGAGCCAATTCGACGTCCGCCACCGTGCCGACGAGATCGGCGAGCGCTCTCCGGTTCGCGCCGGGGATGATGCGCGACGCGGCCATCTTGCCGAGCGTGACGATGATCTCCGGGCGGACGAGCGCCATCTCCATCTCCAGGTGATCGTTACAGAGCGCGATCTCGGCGCGGGACGGCGCCCGGTCACCCTTTCCCTGCGTCGCCTTTCCAGGGAAGCACTTGGTGAGACTGGTCAGGTACCAGGTCTCGCGCCATTTCTCCGCCGGAAACCCTGCCCCTTCCAGCCAGCCGCGCAGGATCTCGCCGGAGCGGCCGCTCCACGGGATCCCCGTAACGTGCGCGCGTGAGCCGGGCGCCTGCCCGACAATCATCACCCGCTGCGATGCGTAGCCGTGGAAGACGGGATTCGCCTCCTCGAGGTAACCGGCCGCCACGCAGCGGGTACAGGTCGCCATGCGTTGCTGGTACGCCTCCAGCAACGCGTCCCGATCATCCATATCCACTACAATTGCCGGCGGCTTCACGCCGCCCGCTTTCCCGGCGCGGCATTCCCGCGCCTTCTCTCATCTCTGGAAAGTCTCGTCATGTCGAATCAACCGTTATCCCCTCGCAACTTCGACGGCTTCGCGACCGGGTCGTCATGGTTCCTGGTCGCCGTTGCGCTCTATATCACGATGCTGATCACGGCCAATACCGTTGCCGTGCGCGTGCTGGACATCGGGCCGTTCACCGCCGATGCCGGGACGCTGACCTTTCCGATCACCTACATCGTGGGCGACGTGCTGACCGAAGTGTACGGCTACCGCATCGCGCGTCGGGTGATCTGGCTCGGCTTCATCTGCAACCTGATGGCCGTCGCGATCTTCCAGATGGCGGTTCGTCTGCCGTCGGTCGACGCACCCGCCTTCCAGGATGCCTTCGTGATGATCTTCAACGCCACGCCGCGCATCCTGCTTGCCTCGATGGCCGCGTACCTCGTCGGGTCGTTCATCAACGCCTTCGTGATGGCACGCATGAAGGTGCTGACCGAAGGGAAATGGCTCTGGACTCGGACGATCGGCTCCACCCTCGCTGGCCAGGGACTCGACACCGTCGTGTTCGTCTTCATCGCCTTCTGGGGCGTGTTCCCGGGAGAGGTGATCTGGGCGATGGTCTACACGAACTGGATCGTCAAGATCGGTATCGAGGTCCTCGCCACGCCGGTCACCTATCGCGTCGTGGATGCGTTCAAGCGCCACGAACGCCTGGACGTCTACGACACCTCAACGGACTTCAACCCGATCGCCATCGGGCGATAACATCACGTTGGAGCATGCCCGCGATGATGTCGCCCTCCGGCCGCTTGGGCCGACCTGACGTCGGCCCCTACGACGTAGCCTTCTCGTACAGGCTGCTGACGGGATGCCTCTTGACGGGCTGCGGCGGCATGTCGCTCGCAAGCGTCCACGATGTGGCCCTCCCGAGCATCGACGGCGGCATGCCGACGTAGACGTTGTGCGAGCGCTCCGGCTGCACCTCGTACGCCTCGTGCCAGATGCCTGTGGCGCCGGAGCTCGCGGCTGACGTCATATAGCGCTGCCAGGCGGGAAAGTGCTCGCCATCCTTACCGGTCGCGTACCGCATCAGGTCGTCCATCGAGCGCCAGTACTGCACCACGAGGACGTTCCGGCCCATCCACCACGTCGTGGCGTCGAGGAATCCCAGCTCGCGGTGCGAGTACAGTTCACGCAGCATCCGCGGCATTGCCATGAAGACCGGGAGCCACGACCGGACCTTCCACCATGCATTGATACGCATGCCGATGAGGAAGACGACCGTGCCGGGCGGGACGTCCGCCCGGAATCGTTGATCTCGAATGCTGGTTTTCATGCCTGCACCTCCGGGTTGCGAACGAGATTCCACGCCAGGAACAGCACAGAGAGCCCGATGACGATGCCGCCCACCATGGCGAGCGTCGTCCCGGCCGACGTCTCGCCGGGCGAGCCGGTGAAGGCGTGGAGGAACATCCCGCCCGCGACCATGAAGACACCGGCCGCGTAGGCCGCCCATGAGAGGTACTGCGCCCGGGCCGTCAATGCGGTTCGGCCAAGGTAGGTGCTATAGAGCAGCCCGGCGATGGTCATGACGCCAGCGTGACCGTGGCCCGCGCGGAAGAATTGCTCCTCGTGCTCCGTCAGCTCAGCGGCACCGGACAGGAACCGCAGCAACGACTCACCACCGAAGATGACCGTCACCAGCAGGACCCACCCGATCGCGCCGAGAATTCGCTGGGGAGCGTCTGAACGTTGTGACATGATGATGCCTCCCGAATAGTTGTGAGTAATCACTTTCATAAACGGACACGATAAGGGATGTGCGGCATTTCGTTCCTGGATCCATTATCCGCTGGTTGGCGTGACCTGGTCGAACGAAACGGCATCCTCGGGCAGGAGCAGCATCGCCCGGGCCAATTCGCTTTCCGCAACGTCGTCGACCGCATGGATCGATGCGGCGATGGTGAGCATCATCCCGAAAGCCCAGAACTGCCTGACGGCCTCATAGTCCGCCCCGGTTGCATCCCGAAGCCAGCGGAACATCCTGCTCATGCCGGCCTTCAGCTGCGTACGGATCTCCTGGTCTTCCGCCGCCGCGCTTCCCTGCAAGACGAGCCGCAGCTCGAGCACATCGCGGACGAACCGGTAGTAGGTGCGCCCGAGCGCCTGGAGCTGCTCGTCCGGCGTCACGAGCGGCCCCTTCTCCTGCCGGATCCTGTGCAGCTCGGCATCCCAAGCGCCAATGATGTCGTCGCAGACACGCTCCAGCGCGGCGATGAACAGCGCTTTTTTCGTCCGGAAGAGCCGCAGGACATACGGCTGGGAGATGCCGGCCGCCACCGCGATGCGCTCGGTCGAGCCACCGTGGTAGCCGAACGTGGCGAACTCCTCGATCGCCGCCTGGATCACGTCTTCCCGGCGTTCCGCCGCTGTTTGTCGTTTGGCCCCGGTCGTGCTCACGGTCGCGTCATCCTCCTCGTGACATGTTTGTGAGTGTACACTTACATACGCCGATGTCAAGCCCCTCTCCCGTTTCCGGCGATCCGATGCGACAATGCCGGGCAGAACTGACCCATGCAGGATATGGAGGATCAATGAGCACCACAACGCAAGAGAAAACCGAGAAGACCAACCCGAGCCTAATTCGCTGGCCAGAGGAACGCCCCGAGTACGAATCGCTCCGGGCCGCCGTACAGGGCGAGACGGCGCGATGGAACAGCGTCGGGATGGCCGCGGGCGTGATCCACGGCAACGAGACGGAGATCGTCGTCACCGGGCCGGCCGACATCCGGACCGGCGCCCCGATCACCGACGACGCGCTCTTCCTCGTTGGTTCGATCTCCAAGGTCTACACCGCCACGCTCGTCATGCGCCTGTGCGAGCAGGGCAAGCTGGACCTCGATACACCGGTCATTACCTACGTGCCGGAGCTCCAGCTGGCGAATGCCGAGGCGCGGGAAGTCATCACCCTTCGCCATCTCCTCTCGCACTCGTCCGGCATCGAGGGCGACCGGTTCATCGATTACGGCCGCGGCGATGACGTGCTGACCAAGGCGATTGCCGAGTTCAACACCCTGACCCAGTGGTTCAAGCCCGGTACGTTCTACTCGTACTGCAATTCCGGCTTCTACCTGACGGCGCACATCATCGAAACAGTCACCGGCAAGACCTTCGAAGAGGTCATGAAGGAAGAGCTCTTCGAGCCGCTCGGCCTGGAGCACACCGAGATGATGCCGGAGGAAGTGCTGAACCACCCCTTCGCCCTCGGGCACAAGGTCGACCGCCGGGGCGGCGTCTCCATCTCGCGGCCGCAGCATCTCCCCCGCGTGGCGCATGGCGCCGGCGGCGTCATCGCTTCCGTTGGCGATCTCCTCCGCTTCGCCCGGATGCACATGAACAAGGGCGAGCTGGACGGCGTCCGCATCATCAGCGAGGAATCGGCGATGGCGATGCGCGAGCCTCAGATCGTGACGGAACAGGCGTATCGCTCCTACGGCATCGGTTTTTGGATCTTCGAGTGGCCGGAGATCACGTCGATCGGGCACGGCGGCGCCTGGAGCGGGCACCGGGCGAACCTTACGATCGTCCCGGAAGAGAACTTCGCGATCGCAACTCTCACCAATTCAAACGTCGGCGCAAGCGCGTATGCCGAGGTCGAGGAGTGGGCGTTGGAGCACTACATAGACTTCAAGCGCCCCAAGCCGGAGCCGGTGGAGCTTTCGGAAGAGGAACTTAAGGCCTTCGCCGGAACCTATTCCCGGCATGACGGTCGTTACGAGGTGACCACGCAGGGCGATGGCCTGCGCCTGACGATCACGAATATCGATGAGGAAACCGGTGAGGAGAGCGAGATCCCACGGCTCTTCGACCTCCAGCCGATCGGCGAATCGCGCTTCCGCATCACCAGCCCCGAGGGCTTCGGCATGACGATCGATATCCTCCCAGTGCCGGATGGTGACGGCAAGGAGCGAGACCTGCTGCGCATGGGCGGCCGCCTCGCCGCGCGCCAGGATCAGTAATCCCGATTTGCGGGACCGGAAGAGGGGTGGACACAGAGTCCACCCCTCTTTCGCATTTCCCTAAACCGGCGTGGAGCACAACACGGTGATCAGCCGCAACAGTCGATACACGTCCGGATAGGTGTCTCGCGTGAACGCGATGGTCCTGCCGCCCGATCGCTCCACGTTGTCGAGCATACCTGCGAGATCAGCGTAGACCGGCCGATCGAACGTCACCTCCACCCGCAACGGCTCCTCCAACCGCAGCGGCTCGACCGCCGGTCGGGACCGGATCACCCGCTCGGCGGCCTCGGTGAGCATCCTGCAGGCGACGCGTGGGTGCGGCCCGATGACGGACGCCTGGGACCGGCTCTCCTTTACCTGCACGAACTCCACGTTGTCTCCCAGGACCTCTCGGCCTTCAGCGACAACGGACTGGTCGCCGGAGACGAGCACGACGGGCACGCTATATGCGCCCGCCATAGCCGCGTTGAGGCCAAGCTCGCCGTACGAGACGCCATTGATCGAGATGTCCCACAGGTGGCCGGTGAACGTATGACTGAGCACCGAGTCACCGGTGCCGGCCTTTCCATGAACGCCGGCAAACATCGCGACGTCATACGACCCGTCGATCCCATCCATCATTCCGAAATGGCGCGGTTTTCCCCGGCCAAGGATGGCCCGCTCGTCCAGCTCCTCGGGAATGATGTTGCGGTAGGGACCGTGGGAGTCAACGACCGTGACCGTTGCATCCGGGTCGGCAGCATGAATACCCGCGACGATCGCGCTGGCCTCGGCCGTCATCAGGCGCCGGGCACGCTCGTACTCGGGATTGCCGGGCGAGCCCTCACTCCCATGTGCGACGCCCGCAACGCCTTCGATATCCATGACGAGAAAGACCTTCACCATCCAACGTGCCTCACTTTCGGGTTTTCGGATCGAGGGCGTCGCGAAGGCCGTCTCCAAAGAGATTGATCGCAACGACCGAGACAAGAATCGCAAGTCCGGGAAAGATCGCGATGTGCGGCGCCAACTGCATGTACGCGCGGCCCTCGCTGAGCATCGTCCCCCACTCCGGCGCGGGCGGGCGCACGCCGAGCCCGAGAAAGCCGAGACTGGCAGCGGTCAGGATGGCGGTCCCCAATCGGATCGTCGAGAGGACGAGGATCGGCGCCAGCGCATTCGGTAGCAGGTGCGCGAACATCAACCGGCCGTCCGGGACACCGATCGACCGTGCGGCCAGGACAAAATCCTGCTCGCGGAGGGACAGAAGCGACCCACGGACCATCCGGGCAAAGGTCGGGACCGAGAACACGCCGATCGCCATGATGACGTTGATCTCGCCGACGCCAAGAATCGTGATGATCACGATCGCCAGGAGCAGACCCGGGAAGGCCAGCTGCACATCGAGAAGCCGCATCAGGACGGTGTCGATCCATCCACCGAAATACCCCGAGATCATGCCGATCAGGGTCCCGGCCGAGGCCCCGACGAGCGTGCCGAGCAGGCCAAGGCGAAGCGAAATCCTGGCTCCGTAAATGATCCGGCTGAGGATATCCCGGCCGAAGTTGTCGGTGCCCATCGGATGGGCGCGCGAGGGGCCCTCCATCATGTGCATGTAATCCTGGAAGTTCGGGTCTGCGGGCGCGATCCACGGCGCCAGGATCGCCGCAAGGATCGTGGCGAGCAACATCACCAGCCCGCCCATGGCAAACCAATTCCTGCGAAGGCGCTTCCAGGCATCGCTCCAGAGACCGCGCGCCGGTTCGTTTCGCTCCAGCCTGGTACCGGCAATCACGGCGTTGTGCTCAAGCGTCGCGTTCATCCTCGGTGCTCCTTTCCCGGTCATGCGTAGCTGATACGCGGATCGACCCGTGCATACAGGAGATCCACGACCAGGTTGATGAGCACGAACTGGATGGCGAACAGGAGCAATACTCCTTGCACGATGGGGAAATCTCGATTGTTGATCGACTTGATCAGGAGCTGCCCGATCCCCGGATAGGAGAACACGGTCTCGGTGATAACCGCCCCCGCCAGCAATCCACCGAACTCGAGGCCAAGGATGGTAATGATCGGTATCAGGGCGTTCTTGAGCGCATGACGGACGACGACCAGGCGTTCTCCCAGTCCCTTGGCCCGGGCCGTCCGGATAAAGTCCTCGGAGAAGACCTCGATCATGCTCGACCGTGTGACGCGAGCGATGACAGCCGCGGCTCCGACGCCGAGCGTGATCGCGGGCAGGACCAAGTGCGACAGTCCCCCTGCTCCTGTCGAGGGAAACCAGCTCAGCTTCACCGAGAACGCGAGCAGCAAGAGCAACCCGAGCCAGAACGAAGGCGTACAGATGCCGATCAGCGCCAGGAGCATGGTGCCGCGGTCGATCAGCGAATTGTGCCGGATCGCGGAAACGATACCGAACAGGAGCCCGAATACGATTGCCACGACCATGCTGGCGAGCGTGAGCTCCAGCGTGGCGGGCAGGCGCGAGAAGATCTCTTCGGTTACCGGCACCCGCGAGACCGTGGACCGGCCGAGATCGCCTTCAATCGCGCGTTCGAGCCAGGCGAGATATTGCATAGGCAGCGGCTCATCCAGGCGCCATGCTTTCCGGAGCACCTCGACCTGTTCGCCCGTGGCCTCGGGGCCGAGCGATTGTCGCGCGGGATCCCCGGGAATCAGGCGCATGACCAGGAAGATAATGATCGAGACGCCGAGCAGGATCGGGATCAACGCCAGCAGGCGACGAAGGATGTACTGGGTCATCGGGATTGCCCCTCGGGAACGGGAAACGTCCCGGCAGGTTCGCGGGACCTGCCGGACACAGGGAGCGACCGGGCCCGTATTCGGGCCCGATCGCGGTCACGTTGGAGCGGGAACCGCTACTCCTTCCAGTGGGCGGTCCGCAGGAACACGACGCCGTCCGCCTGGGTCGTGCATCCTCCGGCCTCCCGGGATATCGCCCCGAAGTAGGTCGGCACGTACAGGAAGATGTTTGGCGCCAGCTCCATGATCCGCCGCAGGGCATTGGCATACGCTTCGGCGCGCTCTTCCGGATTGGCCAACTCCAGCCCTTGCTGGATATAGGTCTCGACATCCGGATCCGTGAAGAAGGAGAAGGTCGATCCCGCCGGTGGCCAGCTTCCCTCGGTATAGATCGGCCGCAGCGCCCAGTCCGCATCACCGGTCGATGGCGACCACTGGGTCATCATCATCTGGATGTTGGACTCTTCCACGGGCTTCGACTGCTCTTCGGTCAGCGCGGCCGCCTCCATCTGGACGACTTCAGCCTGCACGCCGATCTGGGCGAGCTGGTTCTGGACCGCGACCGCGCGGTCACGATGCGTCACGGAGGTCCACAGCTCGGTGCTGAACCCGTCGGGGAATCCTGCTTCGCTCAGCAGCTCCTTCGCACGATCCGGGTCGTACTCGTAGCCACCAGTTTCGGTGTAGCCCCACACGCTCCGGGCGATCGGGGAGTCGGCGACGTAGCCTTCGCCGAGGCTCCCGGCCATCAGGACCTGCTCCTTGTTGACGCCATAGTTGAGGGCCTGACGGACCTTGACGTCGTTGAAGGGTTCCTTCGAATTGTTCAGCGTCACCCAGTAAATCGTCATGCCATCCGTTTCGGTGACTTCGACATTCTCATCCTCGCGAAGGAGTTGCGCCTGGGACGCTTCGAGGGGACCAGCAAAGGTGGCGTCGCCGGATTGCACCGCGATGCCGAGGGCGCCGGGCTCGGCAATCCCCCGCAGGGTCATCGTCGGTACCGATGCGGCAAGGTCCGGATTCCAGTAATCCGGGTTCGCCTCGAGCGTGATATGGTCACCGCGCACCCACTCGACGAAACGATACGGGCCGGTGCCGACCGGGTTACTGCCGAAGTCCGCGCCAGCGGCCTCGGCCGCCGTCGGGCTCGGGATGCCGCCTGCCGGGTGGGCGAGTGTGGCGACCATCGCGGCGAACGGTTCACGGGCGACGAACTTTACGGTGTATTCGTCGACGGCTTCGACGTGATCGAGCACATCGCTGAAGTAGACGGCACGACGAAGGGTCGATTCCGGATCGAGCACGCGATCGTAAGCCCGGACGACGGCATCCGCATTGAACGGCTCGCCGTCATGGAAGGTCACGCCTTCGTGCAGCTTGAACGTGAACTCGAGCGCATCGTCGGAGACCTCCCAGGATTCCGCGAGGAGATTCACGACCCGCATCTCGGCATCGAGCGTCACCAGACCCTCGTAAATGCACTTGTCGACACTTGCAGAGGCATTGCTGGTCGTGTCCTGCACATCGAGGTTATCCGGCTCCACGCTGAGTCCCACGGAGAAGGGACGATCCACAAAGGGCGCGGACGTAGGATGCGCAACCTGGCTCTCGGCCACAGCCGTCGCTTCGGACTGCATCGCGGTCGCTGGCGAGGCGATCATCGCCGAAATCGTCGACGCACTGGTGCCGACCGCGACAAGCCGCAGGAACGTACGTCGATCCAGGCCGGCGGCCTCCCAGTGACCAAGGAGCGCGCGAAACTGTTCCACCCGATTCATTCCATGACCTCCTACGTTGTGCCCCCACTCGACCGGAGACTTGCCGGAAGGGTCGGGACAACCTCACAACGCGATTCGGTGGACCCGTCTACGGGAGGACTACACGCAGCGTCGCGTCATTGCGGTGGTGCCCGGATGGAGTTCTCCTATGTGTAGCTCTGGGCACCACGGTAACATGGAATTCCGGCCTGCGGGGAATCGAAAATCCGTTTCTCGCGATCAGGGAACCAGTTCGTCTCCTTCATTGCTAAGTCGCTCGACATACCAGGAGCCACCTACCCAATGACATCCAGGATTCCTGCGATCACCGGCGAGCAGATGGCCGAGGTTGACCGCATCATGATGCAGGACATGGGCGTGGATACGCTCCAGCTTATGGAGCTGGCCGGTTACGGCGTCGCCGATGCGATCCGACGCCATGCAGGGATAGACCTCCACGCACAGCCGCGCATCCTGGCGCTGGCCGGAACAGGCGGGAACGGCGGCGATGCGATGGTCGCCGCCCGGCTCCTCCAGGCGTGGGGCGCGAAGGCGACAACGGTGCTGGTAAAGCCCCGAGACAAGTTCTCCGGCTCCGCCCGGCACCAGCTGGCGATCCTCGACCGGATGGATATCCCGGTTCGGGAGCCAGCCGAGGTCGAGGCGCTTCCGGACGCGGACCTCGTCATCGACGGTCTGCTCGGGTTCAGCCTTCGAGGAGACCCGCGAGGAGAAGCGGCCCGGTTGATTCGGATGGCAAACGACCATCCCGCGCCGGTTGTGGCCATCGACCTGCCCTCGGGACTGAACGCTACGACGGGCCATGTCGGGGATCCCTGCATCCAGGCCTCCATGACCGTCACCCTCGCGCTGCCGAAAACCGGCCTGCTGACTGCGCCGCAAGCCGTCACCGGCGAGATCTGGCTGGCCGATATTGGCGTCCCCTCCAGTGTCTACGACCGAATCGGCGTGCAGGTCCCACCCGATCTTTTTGCAACCGGCTCACTTATCCGGCTCCCGGGCGAGATCCGCTGATGCGGCATGAGTGCCGAGCCTTGTTCCAACCGGTGAGGCGCCCTGCTATCGTGCGAGTACCGAATCAATCGCGATACGAAGCAGACCCACGCGAGGCAGGGCATGACCGGAGAGAGCCGCTCCAGGGCAATCACAATCGTTGCCGCCGTATGGCTCATTTTCGGCTGTCTTGGCGGCGTGGCTCGGGCGAGCACATCCACCACGACACTCACGCTCCAGGCAAACCCGCATGGCGGCTGTGTGGCTCGTGTCGAGGGTCCGGACCCCATCACGCTCGTCGCCGCCCAGAACCTCTCTCCCTCAGCACTGCCCTGCCACTACACGATCTCGACACCTGGCGATCCATATGACCCGGCGAACCTGCCGGGAGCTTCTCCTTCGATTGCTCGAGCCAACCGGATCCAGCCGGTGAACTACGCCGTAGACAGCGACCAGCCGGTCACCTGGCTCCCCCTGCCGGCGAACGCGATGGATGGCGGATATGGCCCCATCACGATCACGTCGATCAGCGCCGCTCCCTGATCCATGCCCGGGCGTTGACACTCCCACCCCTTTGGGCGGCTCGAAACCCACACTTTCGGGCAGTGGATAATTACGATTTACTCGCTTATGATTCGTTATAGAAATAACATGCCAACTATGGCATGCACCTCCGTGACATCCGTCAGAGTCACCCACACAGCGAAAGCATTTCTCTCAAATGACCCGTCTACGGTACGCCGTTCTCCAATTCATGGTGCTCGTTGCGCTGCTCGCTTCTCCGCTTGCGACCCCCGGCTCGGTGGCCCTCGCGCAGGACGCGACACCGACCTCCGCTTCTGCCCCCGCCGTGGACGCGGAACCGGTGCTCCCGGTAGACGAGATGCCAGAACCGACGGTCGCGCCTGACGTGCCTCCTACCGAGGCCCCGATCGCACCGACCTTCGAGGCGACGGTAGAACCCACCATGGCGCCGACCGTCGAGACCGCGCCCGACCCAACACCGACGGCCACGATGATCTCGACCGTCGACGCGACCGGAAATGATCCTATCGATCTTGATGAAGCCGCAATCCAGGCGACACCTCACCCGCAATTTGAGGTTGGTCATCAGCCAACTGCAGCCACTCCTGTAGATGATTCCGCCTTTCCGAAAGTTCAGCTGGCGGACGGCGTCTCTTCGGTAACGTGTGGACAGCTAGATCCACCACAGATCAGTCGCGGTGCATCTGCGACGATCACTTGCCTGTTTGATCCCTTATTGCTCGACGTTAACCTTGGCAGGCTCCTGAGAACTGAGTTCACTGTGACTCAACCCGAAGGTATTGAAATTGAGGTCACTGGACCTCAAGGATGTCGTCTCAATGCTGTACTTTCCGTGTGCGTTCTGGAAATCGATCTAGGTGTCCTTCCCGGACCGCTGGCCTTTCAGGTTGAGATCGCGCCTCAATGTACGGCAGCTGTATCAGGACAAAGTCAGGATATCCGGTTCAGCGCTACTTCACGACTCCTGGGAATCTCTCTAGGCACACACCGGGACACGATTGCATTCCAGGTCACCAATTCGAATTCCCAGATTCCAGTCGTCGCGGTTAATGGCGATAGCGTCGTCTCGTTTGGCCATTTTGAGTGGAATGGCGAGCGGTACGCTCCTGGGTCCGGTTCCAGTGCTCTAGGCGTCACGATCAGCCCACCGAGTACCGGTTGCCTTAATTCCGGAAGCACCGTCCAGATAGGTTCCACCAAACCGCTGACGAATGGCTCCTACACCATTGAGAACACCCATATCGGGATATCCGCCGAGGGGAACAACTTCGGTTGGGGATCGTCCCAAGCTATTTCCGAAAACCTGGGCTCCACCCACACCATCTTCGAAACCTCTTCCGTCGACGCTACGACCGCCGAGCCGGTCGAGCTCGAACTGAACCTCTCCCTCTCTCCCCCGCCGGACGCTCCGCCGGGAGACTACGAAGGAACGATCACGATCACCTCCTACCCGTCCGGCGCACCGGGAGAGTAACCGCCCGACCGGGCACACCCCACATCAGCAAGCTCACGCGCGGAGACGGTCTCCGCGCTGGGTTAGGACAGAAAAGAGGCATCAATGGTGATGCCTGGGAAACGAAAGGAACACGGGTCCATGAACATTAGGTCAAAGGTTTCAGGAACACTCGCAGCGACCGCGTTGCTGTTCGGCGGCGTGATCGGCGTCACGGCGGAGGATGCCACGACCAGGGCGACGTTAGTTGAGAATTCGGCAGGAAACAGCGCCTGTTTTGCGTCAGTACGTGCGGACGACCTGGACTTCGGCGAGTTCGAGTGGACTGGCGATGCATACGAGGGCGAGATGACAGGTGTGTTCAACCTGACCGTGACGCAGAATCGCAGCCCCCTTCCGACAGACTGCGATTTCACGATCAGTGGATCCGATCTCGTCCAGGCCTCCGTTCAGGAGAATCCCGACTTCATTCCGGCCGCCGACATCGATCTGACCTCCAATGTTGAGCCGAACTCCACCCTTGATCCTGGCTCCCCTTTCACGGTCCCGCAGGTCCCAACCGGTAACGAAGGCACATCCTTCGATATCGGATATGACCTGTCACATGCCATTACCGACCAGGCGCCGGATACATACACCGGGACCCTCACTGTCACGGCGGTCGGCGCCCAGCCGGGTGAGGAGACGCCGAAAGACTCGGGCGAGTAAGGTAGATATTCCGAATCAAGCATTTTCCCCGGGAGAAGAACAGGTGATAACGACCTCGCCCCAACCGCACGTCACGCGCCGGGCCTTCGCCGGCACACTCGCCGTCATGGCAACAGCCCTGGCCTGGCCCGTTTCGGCGCAGACGCCAGCAGCATCGCCCGAGCCAACGGAGGCCCCGCGCTTCTTCATCCATCCCCTGGACGAAACGGCGCAGGGCTACCCGGACCTCACGCTGGAGCCAGGCGAATCGGCGACGCTCAACATCGGCGTGACCGTGCAGGGCGAGGTCGCAACCGAGCTCACCATCTACCGTGCGGACACCATCCCCGCCACCGGCGGCGGGTTCGCGGCCGCGGAGCTGGACCATGAGCCGACAGGCCAGACACTCTGGATGGACATCGAGCCGACAACGTTTCAGGGCGAGCCAGGCTCAACCTACGAGTTCTCCGTCCCGGTCACCGTGCCCGAGGATGCCGCGCCGGGACAATACGTCAACGCGCTGGTCGTCCAGACCAATCCGCTGGAGATATCCGGCAGCTCCGCGTTCGACCAGATCATCCGCAGCGCCCTCTCCGTCGTCATCAACGTCCCGGGCGAGATCACGCCCGGGATGGAAGTCGGCGAGCCGGAGATCGTCCACCAAAGCGGATTGCGATTCCTTCGCATCCCCATCCACAACACCGGCAACATCCTGATCCGCCCGGAAGGGTCGGTCACCATGACGACTCCGGCGGGCGACGAGGTCATCACCGCCCGGGTCGAGCTGAAGGCGATCTACCTCGGGTTGGACAACGAGATCCGCATCCGGATTCCGGATCAGGTGCCGGATGGAGACTACCTCGTTTCCTTCGACCTGCATGAGACAACGCACGGGCTCGATGCGGTGATGGAAGACGTGCCGGTGACGCTGGCCCAGCCCGAAGGCGAGGCGACGCCCGAGGCCGAGCCGTTCACGATCGAGAGCGTCTCTGTGACGCCGAACGGCGATCCGGTCCAGTTCGCGGACGTCGCCATCTCGATCACCAACCGGGGCTCGACGATCCCGACCGCGCGGATCACGCTGGTCGCCATGCGGGACGGCGAAGAGGTCGAGACCTACGACGTCGCCCAGAACCAGGCCATCCTCCAGGGCGGGTACGATTTCAACACGCGCTACATCCCCGCGACGGGCTGGGAGAGCGGGACATGGACCTTCCGGCTGACCATCACGGCGGTCGATGGCTCCGGGACCGAGACGACGCTGGCCGAGGTCGACATCGAGGACGAGATCGTCATCCCGTAGCGGATGCAACCTGCACGAAGGGCGTGACGTCCTTTCTGTATCGCCGGGTCCTGCCCCGGTCCTTTCGAGGGCCGGGGCTGCGTCGATCCCGTTTACCGAGGAGATAGCTTCCATGAAGATCGGGTTTATTTTACCGATGGGGGAATCGTCGCACATCGGTCGACCGCCCTCGTACCAGGAGATCCGCTCCCTGGCGCTCCAGGCCGAGGAGGCCGGGGTCGATTCCGTCTGGGTCTATGACCACCTCCTCTACCGCTTCCCGGATCACGATTCGATGGGCGTCTGGGAATGCTGGTCGATGCTTGCCGCGCTCGCCGACGCGACGGAACGCGTCGAGATCGGCACGCTGGTGATGCCCGTCTCGTGGCGCAACCCGGCGTTGCTGGCAAAGATGGCGGCGACGGTCGACGAGATCAGCAACGGCCGGCTCATCCTCGGCCTCGGCACCGGCTTTCACCGACCGGAGTTCGAGGCGTTCGGCTACCAGATGGATCACCTTGTCTCCCGTTTCGAGGAAGGTATCCAGATCATCCGTGGACTGCTCAAGGACGGTAAGGTCGATTTCCACGGGGAGTATGTCAGCGCGCCGAACTGCGAACTCCTCCCGCGAGGCCCGCGGCCGGACGGCCCGCCGATCCTCGTGGCGAGCGCGGGCGCACGGATGCTCCGCCTCACCGCGAAGTACGCCGACGCGTGGAACACGGCATGGGTCGGCAACGTCGAGGCGATCGCGGATCGCCGCGCGAAGCTGGAAGAGGCTTGCGCCGAGGTCGGGCGCGACCCGAAGACGCTCGATATCACCGTCGGCGTTCACTGCGCATGGCCATTCGACGGCGTTGAATTCGATGCGGACAAGGTGCTGACCGGCTCGCCGGAAGAGGTCGCGGCATCGCTGGCAGCGTTCGAGGATGCCGGGGTAAGCCACGTCATTTGTGGCGCTCTCGCGGACGTGGAGCACGCCTACACCTCGCATGTCATGGCGAACATGGGCGAGGCGCTTGCTATCCTTCGCCAATAATTCGGCGTCGGGTCCAGGAAACACGAAAAACGCCCTGACGCATTGTCAGGGCGTTACGATGCGTGTCGCTCGCTACGGCGTGCGCCTGATCACGATTCTCCGGCGAGGTCGAGGGGGGCCACCCCCCGGCCGCCCCATGACCCGCTTCACATCCAGCGGTGTCACGGCGTCCGCCACAGCATCCCGGGAGACCATCGTTGCCACGGCGCCCGCGGCCGCAAAAACGCCTCCCTTGAGTACCCATCGTCGGGATACGCGATGATCGTCGTTGATGCCCTTTTCAATTACTGTCATACCTGTCCCCCATATGGTTATTCAGGGCCACTGGTAACCCGCGAGCTCCCCCTCCAACGGTGATGTCCCAGGATGCCCAGCATATGCCCCTCACTACATAACTGTCAATCTACCGGGTCAAATACCGTATTTTGGCGAATTTTCTACGGGTAAGGCATCGCGAGGGAGCGTCTTCCTAAGGTACAGGGGAATGCGGGACAGGCAGCATGGATCATGACAGACCGAGCGAGGACGCGTACGCCCGAACCTGTGTCAGGCTCACCGCGATCCGGGTGATGGCCGCCGGCTCGTCGACCATCCCAAGAGTTGCATATAGCCGGGTCTGGATCTGGCACCACAGGATACGCACTTCAGCGGTGCCATCCTCCGGCAAAGGCGCCGCCGACCGGTGCCCCGCCAACATCGACGGAACAACGTCCAGCGCTACCCCGGCAAAATCCCACACCGGGTCCAGCCACCCCGCGCCGGCCCAGTCGACCAGGGCACGATACTCGCCGGTTCGGGCATCGACCATAACGTTCGACGCATTCACATCGCCATGACACAGGCACAACGGAGCATCGGCCAACGTTGCGGTCGCCAGCCGCTCCAGCAGATCGTGAAGCCAGGCGGCATCAGCATCTGCCAGGAGGTCACGATTGCGAAGCTCATCCACCCACGGGCGCGGATCGACCTGCGGCGACTGACGGAACTCGCGCAGCGTCACCGGGAACGACGCATCGCGCCGTACGGCATGAACGAGCGCGAGATCGCGTCCAACCGACTCCCAGGCGGCCTCGACCCGAGCACGGTCACCTGCGAAGTCCGAAAGAGGAACAGCCTGGGGCACGCGGCGATAGACGGCATACGGGACCGGCAGGAGATCGACCGCGTCACCGAAGGCGATCAGGTCCGGCACGCGGACGCCAAGGGAACGCGCATGCGGGTTCATCGCCGCATCCGTGATCACCGCTTCGCTCGCGTCGGGCTGATCGAACGCGATCTTGACCACGGCGTCGCCGCAGGGATAGACATGGCTCGTCGCCCCGGTCCACGGTTCCGGCAGGGCCTCGGGGATCGGCAGGCCGTGCTTGCGAGCGATTGCCGTCAGGTGCTCCAGCTCAGGGCTCGTCACCTGGTTATGCCGCGTCCTGCCCTCGCCACTGCATCGTGTAGAGGTTGAAGTACATGCCGCGCTTCGCCATCAGCTCGTCGTGTGTCCCCATCTCGACAATGCGTCCCTGGTCCATGACGACAACCTTGTCTGCCTCGCGGATGGTGCTGAGGCGGTGCGCGATCACGAACGACGTCCGGCCAACGAAGAGGCGCCGCAACGCGTCCTGGATCAGTTTCTCCGTCTGCGTATCGATCGAGCTGGTCGCCTCGTCGAGGATCAGCACCTTCGGGTCCGCCAGCAGCGCTCGCGCGAACGAGATCAGCTGCCGCTGCCCCACGGAGAGGCTGACGCCGCGCTCGTGGACCGCGGTGTCGTACCCATCCGGCATACGCATGATGAAGTCGTGCGCGCCGACGTCCTTCGCCGCCTGCTGGATCTCCGCCAGGCTGGCATCCAGCCGCGCGTAGGCGATATTCTCGCGGATCGTGCTGCCGAAGAGGAAGGTGTCCTGCAGCACGATACCGAGCTGCGACCGCAACGACTCCTGCGTCACGTCCCTGATGTCGTGGCCGTCGATCGTGATGCTTCCATCCCAGACGTCGGCGAAACGCATCAGCAGGTTCACCATCGAGCTCTTGCCGGCGCCCGTCTCGCCGACAAAGGCAACCGTTTCGCCCGGCTCCACGTGCAGGTTGATGTCGTGCAGGATCTGGGTATTGCCGTACCCGAACGTGACGTTGTTGTAGTCGACCCGGCCTTCGATCGGCGGGAGCTCGTAGGCGTCCGGCTTGTCCTTCACCTCCGGCTCGACATCCAGCACCTCGAAGATGCGCTCGCCAGCCGCCATCGCCGACTGGAGCGTGCTGTATTGCTGCGAGAGGTCGCGGATCGGCGCGAAGAACCGGTCGATCATCGCCACGAACAGCACCAGCTCGCCGACGGTGAGGGTTTCGCTGAGCACCAGTCGCCCGCCGAAGTAGACGATCGCAGCGGTCGATGCCGACGACATGAAGCTGACCGTCGGGAAGAGGATGGAGGAATACTTCGCCGCCTCGACGGTGGCCGCGAGGTTGTTCCCGTTGATGACGCGGAAGTAATCGCGGTTGACCGGCTCGCGGACATAGGCCTGCACGACGCGCATGCCGGAGATACTCTCGGCGAGGTTCGCGTTCACGATACCGATCGTGCGGCGGGTCTTCCGGTAGGCGGCCTTCGCGTAGCCCTGCCAGACACGCATGATCACCACCATGATCGGCAGCACAAGGAAGCTCAGCAACGCCAGCTTCCAGTTCGTGAACAGCATGATCGCGATGATGCCGACGAGCACCAATGCGTTGCTGATAATGCCGATAACGGTGTCGGAGAACATCTCCTGGATGACGGCAACATCGTTCTGGATGCGCGTCATCACCGCGCCGACGCCGCGCCGGTCGATATACGAGATGCTGAGGTTCTGGAGGTGCCGGAACATGCGGTTTCGCATGTCGTACACGACCCGCTGCCCAAGCCACTGGGTGGTGAAGTACTGGCCCCAGTTCGACAGGAACCGCAGGATCACCAGCACGACGAACGCCGCGCCGATGAGGTGGATCATGTTCATCCGCTGGTCATAGCGGACTTCGTCGATCGCCCGGCTGAAGAGCAGCGGCAGCCCGAGGTCCGCCCCCGTACCGAGCAGGACGAGGATGGTGGTGAAAATGAGCTGACGGCGGTACGGCGTCAGGAAGCCAACGAGTCGCCGGGCGATACGCGGGTCATACGCCTTGCCGAGGGTATCTTCATCGATCTGCGCGCGAACCTGTCCCATGCCTACCGAGCCCCCTCGACGTTCGTGGACGACGCGGTCGTCCCGTCCGGTATGTCTTCCATGTCCACATTCGCCTCGGCGATGGCCTGGCTGGCGACTTCCTGGTCCTGCATCTGCAACCTGTAGAGCTCGTGGTAGAAGCCGCTTTCCTCCTTCAATAATTCCTCGTGGGTGCCGCGCTGGGTGATCCGGCCCTCCTCGAAGACGAGGATCTGGTCTGCGTCACGCACGGTCGTCAGGCGCTGGGCGATCACGAACGACGTCCGCCCGTGCATCAGCGTGCGCAGTGCTTCCTGGATCTCGTGCTCCGTCTCGGCGTCGACGCTGGCCGTCGCATCGTCCAGGATCAGGATGCGCGGATCGATCAGGAGGGCGCGGGCGATCGCCAGTCGCTGCTTCTGGCCACCGGAGAGGCTGACGCCGCGCTCGCCGATGACGCTGTTGTACCCCTCTTCCATCCGCATGATGAAGTCGTGCGCCCGCGCCGCCTTAGCTGCGGCAACAATGTCTTCCATCGAGGCGTCCGGCTTCCCGTAGGCGATGTTCTCCCGGACGGTCATCGAGAAGAGGAAGCTCTCCTGCATCACGAATCCGATTTGTGACCGCAACGACCGGAGGGTGATCTCGCGGACATCCCGACCGTCGATCGTCACGGTGCCGGACGCCGGGTCGTAGAACCGGGGGATGAGGCTTACGACGGAGCTCTTGCCGCCGCCGGTCGGCCCGACCAGCGCCGTGATCTGCCCCGGGTGCGCCTCGAACGTCACGTTGTGGATCGCGGGGGCTCCGCCCTTCTGGTAGCCGAAGGTCACATCGTGGAATTCGACAACGCCGCGCATATTCTCCAGCGGGGTCGCGCCCGGGTTATCGCGGATGGAAACCTTCGTATCGAGGATTTCGAAGATCCGCTCGCCGGAGGCGATCGCGCGGGCAACGCGGTTCACCACGAAGCCGAGCCAGCGAATCGGCTCCTGTAACATGGTCGTGTAGCGCTCGAAGACGACAAGCGTACCCACTGAGATCCGCCCGGTCAGCACCATCCAGCCGCCGACCCAGATAACGCCGGCGACGCTGAGGCCGTTGAGGGCAATGGTCATCGGGAAGCTGAAGGACCACCGCCTGGCCGTCCTCATATTTCGTTTGAACAGCTCGTCCAGCTCGCTCTGGAATCGGGTGGACTCGGCGCGTTCCTGCGCAAAGGCGCGCACCACCCGGCCACCAGCCACGTTCTCCTGCAATGTCGAGGTCATGGCGCCGAACTGCTGCTGCACCTTCAGGAACAGCGGGCGAATGGTCACCGAGAAGCGGATCGACCACCAAACGAGGAACGGCGCGGTGGAAAGGGAGATAAGCCCGAGGATCCAGTTCGTGCGAAGGACGATCACCGAGATGATGATCAACATGCCGAGCGCCTGCACGATCGCCCGCAGCGAGAACATCATCATGCCGCGAATGTTGTTGATATCGTCAGTCGCCCGGGCCATGAGCTGGCCGGATTGCGCCTGGTCATAGAAGCGCCACGGGAGCTCCTGGAACTTGTCGTAGAGCTCGTTCCGCAGGTCGTTCGCGACGTGCTCCGCGAGACGGTTCGTCCCGTACGACCGGGCAAACGTAAAGACGGCCTGGAACGCCGCCAACACGATGATCGCCAATGCGGCGCGCCCGACGTACCCGATATCCCCGTCGACGATCCCATGGTCGATCGCGCGGCCCAACACCTGCGGAATGGCGAGCTGGAGCCCCAGCGCGATCAGCAAGGCCGCATAGACGCCGATGAGCCACCACATGTAGGGCCGCAGGTAATTAATGATTCGGATGAGGATCTTCACGTGAGGTCGCCCCGGTGGTCAGTGCGGAATATTCGGGAGGCGGAAAAGTAGGCATGCCCGTTGTCGGTAGCATCCCGTTGCCGCGTGACCGGAATTTCCGGACATCCCTCCCGGCCATTGAGTCTATCGCACCTTTTGCGCCTGCACACTCCCCCACCAACGGATCATGAAGCCGGGCCAAGAACCAATGTTCTGATTTTCGTCCGGACACCCTTGACAAGCGGTCACAATCATGAGAACATGTGTTCGTACACCGAACGGCAACCGCCCCGCAGGATGTCGAAGAGGATGGCACAACGGTAGCGGCCATACCCCGTTACCAGACTGAAATGACAACGATGTACGAGGAAATCGTAATCCTGGAACGACGCAGGACGACCTCGCAGGATTGACCGGCACCAGAACACCGGCGAAAGGAAGTCGAACATGACCGCATTGTTGATCAACGGCCTCTCCGTCCTGATGCTCCTCTTCTTCGGGGCGATGGCCCTCTACCCACTTTTCCTGACGGACGGCGCCTCACGGCGAACCGTCGAGCGCGTTGACGAAGACCGCGTGCTCCATATCTCGCCCGCTCCCATGGTCGAACGCCAAATGCCTGCTGCCGGGCACCAGCCAGTCGCCTTCGACAGCACGCGCCGGGACGATACGTCGCGCCGCGAAGCCGCATAGGCCCCGACCACCCTTCCCGCAGCCACCGCCAGTCCCGGATGAGCCTCCCCCGCTCTTCCAGGACTGGCGGTGGCGTGTTTAATGGGTGTAATGAGTTTCACGGTATCCATCAGGACCGGCGCTACACGAGCCGTCGTCATCCTGAACGGAGCAAGTGCCCGCTCCCGCTTCTCGCACTGCAGGCTCGGACAGAGGACCAGACGTGAAGCGGTGGAAAGGGGATCCTCTCTCGCCGTATCGCGTGAACACGGCCGTCTGAGAAGGCACGATGAACCTGATGGTCGCCGGAAGGATGAACTACCATGTGCGGACGCTACGTCATCGAGGATTTTCAGGAGCTCAGTGAAACGCTGCGCCAGATCCCGTTCCAGACCGACTACGACCCGGAACCGACATGGAACGCCGCGCCGAGCCAGACCCTTCCGGTCATCGTCGAAGAGGATGGCACCTGGCACCTTCGTCCCATGCAGTGGGGGCTGATCCCGCGCTGGGTCAAGCCCGGAGAGAAGCCGAAGGTTGCGCCGATCAATGCGCGGGCGGAGACGCTGGCGGAGAAGCCGATGTTCCGCTCGCTGATCAAGCGAAACCGGTGCCTCGTTCCCGCGAACGGCTTCTATGAATGGAAGCGTACCGGTGGTCCCAAGCAGCCCTTCTACATCTTCCTGAAGGACCAGCCGCTGATGCTCATGGCCGGGCTCTACGACACCGCGAAAGACGCGAAGGGAGAAGAGTTCCAGTCCTACACGATCGTCACGGGCGGGCCGAATGTCCTCATGCAGGAGATCCACGATCGGATGCCGATGATCATCCACCCGGACGACGCGCCGCTGTGGATGGACCGTGAGATCGACGAGATCGGTCCCCTGGAGCACCTGCTCCAGCCCATCGCCGGCGAGGAGATGGATCTTTACCCGGTCAGCACCGTCGTCAACAACGTCCGGAACAACGGCCCCGAGCTGGTCGAGCCAGTCGCGGAACAAGAGACGCTCTTCTAATCACCTCGATCCGTTGCGTCCCGCCGGAGCGTGTCTCCGGCAGGACCCCACGCGTGGATATCACCCCACGGGTTCGTACGCGGCGACGATCATACCGAAGTAGCCGCCGATCTCGTACGAGAGGACCTCGGCCCGGCAAGGCGTCACGTCCTGGACGCCCGCCAGGATCAACGTCTGCCACAAGCCGTCGATAGCCGCGGCAACGACATCCTCCTCCGGCAGCGATTGCAGCGAATGAAGCTCGTTCGCCTGCACCGCGGCGGTGACGATCCCGTCGACCTCTGCCGCCTTCGGGTGTGCGCCGTAGGGACCGTCCTCCGAGTGCGTATGTGCCCAGTCGCACGATGCGACGAACCCGATCCGGCGGGAGTCCGCCGCGAACACATGGCCCAGCGTGCGGCCGAACGCGACCATCGCCTCGCGATCCAGCGCGCGGGACGGCGTGATGAGCACGACGGGCGGCCCGGCGTCCATATCCGGGGCCGGCGCGAGCACGTCGCCGCTTCCGGGCACATTTGCGTCGTGCCCGAGGAACCAGAGCGGAACGAGCGCGCCCCAATCCATGGGCGCCACGCTCTGGTCGGAGCGGTTCCCGCCAAATCCGGCAGCCGCCACAGGGACGCCATCCCGGTCGGCCGCATCGCGGATCGCCGCGATCAATGGCCGGTCGCACGGGACGTTCGCCTCGACACTCGCGCCCTTGTACGGCACCGTGCCGGCCGCCCTCCCGACATCCATCAGGCACATCGCGCCCTCGACACGCGTGCCATGCGGCCCGACGAGCACGATCGCCTCAACCCCGGCATCGGCGAATCTCCGCCCGACCTCCTCCATCGCCTTCCGGGTAGCCATCACGCCTTCCGCGTCCGCGCTCAGCTCCGGGATCAGCATCCATCCATGCGGCATCATCGCCGCGGCAACCAACGGCATCAGGCCTGTCCTTTCCGTGATTGGCCGTTCGGGTGCTCTCCGCGCTCCGTCGCGGCAGCAGCCTCTGCCTCTTCCGCCGCGGCGACGTCCTCCGGTAGCGGCTCGTTCCAGACGCGCTCCAGCACCGGGATGGTCGCCGTTAGCGGCAGGGCGAGGATAATGCCGATCACGCCGAGCAGCTGGCCACCGATCAACACGCCCACGAGGATGCTCAGGGCGCTCACCTGCAGTGTATTCCCGAACACTCTCGGGACCATGACATAGTTCTCGAACTGCTGGTACACGACGTACAACACCACGACGATCGCCGCCGTCTGCCACGACACCGTCAGCGCCAGCAGGATCGCCGGAATCGTCGCGACCGGCACGCCGACAATCGGGACCGCGTCGAACACCGCGGCCAGTACGCCCAGCAACAGTGCCTCCGGCACCCCGAGGATGAGCATCGTGATGAACGCGAAGAGACCGAACGCGAGCGAATTGATGCTCTGGCCGACGACATAGCCGGACACGACACGACTGATTTCCGGGTACGACCGGCGGATGCGATAGCGCAGCCGCGGCGTGAAGTACCGGGAGAGGAACTTCCACGCCCGGTCACCCTCGAGCATCAGGTAGAACGTCAGCACCAGCACGAAGAACGTGTTCGCAACGCGGGTGACGATATCCGCGCTGACCTGGATCGCCTGCTCGACCGGCACGTCGGTCATACCCTGTTGACCGTCGCCCTCGCCCTCGTTCCTCATCCGCTGGTAGATCTCGTCAAGCGACGGATAGCGCCGGATGAAATCCTCGAACCGTTTCAGGTATTCGGGCGCATTGTCGATCAGGCTTTGGGCCTGCGAGATCAACGGCGGCAGGATGAGCCAGAAGAAGCCGACGATGATCAGGATCAGCGAGGCAAACACCCACAGCGAGGCGGCGCCATGGGACAGGCCGCGGTTCTGGAGACGCTTCACCAGCGGCCCCAACGCCGTCGCCAGCAGGAAGGCGAGCACGACCTGCAGCAGGATGCCCCAGATCTGGATCAGCACCCAGATCAGGAAGATCGCAACGACGACCGTGACGATCGTGCGAATCGGGATCTCGATCCGCGTGACCGTCTTCGCCGATTCCGGGGTGGGGTCGACCGTGCCGACAAAAGGCCGGATTGGCGCCAGGTCCTCGTCGCCTGATTCGCCGTCCGTGTCATCTTCATCGGCGCTCACCGCCGGGAAAATGTCCTCGCCGATGGTGTATTGCTCGGCGCTCTCCTCCAGGCTCTCGTCCCGCTCCCGTCGGGCTCGATCCTCCGGACGCTCGTCACGCTCCCCATCGCGCCTGGGATCCTTATCCCGCCCCATGCCCTGCCCCCTGCGAGTCACTCAAAAACTGATCTTCAACCACTCTTGCAGAATTACACATCGAGGCCCCCGCTCGAACGGGAGCCTCGATGTCGTTACGCAATGTGTATTCCCGGAGGGACGCGGCCTACTGGCAGGTCCACTCGTTCCGCCGCCCGACGGACCACATCCACGCCGCGGCATTCGCGTTCGAAACCGGATCGAAGATATCCTCGCCGGCGAACGGCGTCGACTGCCACGTGCCCGGCATGAACTGGAACAGGCCGCTCGCGCCGCTGTACGGGTTCACCGCCGCCGGATCGAGCACCGACTCGCACCGCGCGACGCGCAGCATATCCGCGCGAGGCTGGCCGTAAGCGTCCGCCGCGGCGTAGATGATGTCGATGATTTCCTGCTGGCTGTAGGTTCCGTCGCCCGGGCGCGGCGGATTCGCCGTCCCGCCGATGGTCAGGTACTCGCCGCTCGCCCAGCCCTTGAAGCCTAGGTAGCGAACCGGGTAGAAGCCGCCCTGCGGATCGCCCATGATCTCGACCAGCTCGCCCTGGCGCATGCCGGCGACGTGCGGGTAGTTCGTCGACGGGCCGGACCGCAGGTTGAGGACGCCCGCGGTGACGACGGCGGTGTTCACGACCGTGTCGCCAACCGGAACGCTGCCGTTCCCGGTACCAGGGTCGGTCGGAGTCGGCTGCGGCGCCGGGGTCGGGTCTGGCGTCGGCGCGGGAGCCGGCGTGCTGCCGCCGATGCTGAGGTAGTCACCGCTCACCCATCCGGTCGTGCCGCCCGTGCGAATGGGGTAGAACCCGCCCTGCGCGCTCCCCATGATCTCGACGGTCGTGCCGTAGGTGATGCCGGTGATGATGCTATGCCCCGTGGACGGGCCGGAGCGGACATTCAGGACGCCAGCGGTGACCGACGCCGTGCCCACGACATCGTTGCCAACCGGCGGCGTCTGAGGGTTGGAAGGCGCCGGCGCGGGAGCGGAGGTTCCGAGCGAAATGTAATCGCCGCTGACCCATCCGGTCACGCCGCCAGCCCGCATCGGGTAGAACCCGCCCTGCGGATCACCCATGATCTCGATGCTCTGGCCGCTCGTGACGCTGCCGACAATGCTGTGGCCGGTCGACGGGCCGGACCGGACGTTGAGGGCATAGGCCGTGACGGTCGCCGAGCCGACAACCGTGTTCCCGACCGGCGAGCTGCCGGAGCCGGGGTTCGTGGGCGCCGGGGTCGACGAGCCACCGATCGTCAGCCAATCGGCCGACGCGTAGCCGGAGATGCCGCGATAGACCACGCCATAGAAGCCGTTTCCCTGCTCGCCGGTCAGCTGCACCTCGGCGCTATCGGGCATCACGGTCAGCACCGAGTACCCGAGCCCGGGGCCGCTGCGCAGGTTGAGCGCGCCGGAATGAACGTAAGCCGTGCCGGTCGGGCCGTTGCCGGACACCGGGGCGCTGCTTCCACCGATCGAAAGCCAGTCACCGGCGGCATAGCCGGAGGTCCCGTTGTAACTTACCGGGTAGAAGCCGTTCTCGGCCGACCCGTTGATCGTCACGGACGCGCCGGTCGGCATGGTCGTGATCACCGGGTTCGAGGTCGACGGCCCGGTACGAAGATTCAGGTAATCCGTCGTGACCGCCGTAGACTGCGCGCTGGCGCCGGTGGGCGCGAGCAGCAGGAAGCCGCCGAACAGCATCGCAAACAGGGTCAGGAAGGTGATCGAACGATAGGCGACGGGGCCACGCCTGGGCGCGCCCTGAGAAAAGTGATGCCCAGCCGCATCACGGAACGTGGTGATCACGTAGGTCGGCTCCTGGACGCTGGTGCTCCGGCCGGCAGGGCACCGACATGGTGCATGCGCAGCGGACACGGCTCAGCGCCATGACAACAAAAAAAGAATGTAATGAATGAAGGACGGTTCGAGCTCCCGGCGTCGTCCCTCCAACTGACCGGGAACGAGTGATTCGTACAGGCCTTGGCGCCCCGACGAATCTCCAGCCATGAAAATTCGCAAAGACGTTTCGGTTAGGTGACACGATAAACGATAACCGCGTTCGTGCGCCAGTGGCGGGAAATCCGAAATCACCAAATCCTGACGCTCTCGCCGTGCCAGCCGAAACGAAAATTCCCGATATCTCGCGGATTTCGGGGCACCACGCAAGGATTCGGCACTACTCGCAGATTCAAACCGTACTGTACGGACGGGCCTGTCGAAGAGGAGGGATTCGGCCGGGGCCTTTGGTACAATTGCCGGCCGAACGGGGTGGGAAGTTCCCATCATCCGATACGCCACCTCATCTATTACTGGAGATTCCGCACCATGGCCCGCACCGTTCAGTGTGTGAAGCTGGGCAAGGAACTGCCCGGACTCGAAAAGCAGCCCTTCCCGGGCCCGCTCGGCGAGCGCATTTACGAGAACGTCTCCGCCGAGGGGTACGCGCTCTGGCAGCCCCACCTCACGACGATCATCAACCACTACGGACTGAACCCGGCCGACCCGGAGACCCGCGCGATGCTCCGCAAGGAGATGGAAGCCTTCTTCTTCGGCGAGCAGCCGACGACGCAGGCCGACGAGCTCACGCCGGAGACGGTTCGTCCCGCCGAGTAGCGCCACATCGGACACGAAACGAAGAAGAGCCAGGCCGATCGTGGCCTGGCTCTTCTTCGTTTCACGGTCTGGTGAGGGAACGCGCTTACTCGCCGTCCTCGACCATCCGGTCGCGTCCGCCCATGACCGAGCCGGCGCTGAGCTTGCCCAGCGTGCAGACGACCATCGTGTAGACGCCGCCCTGCCCGTCCGGCTGAACGGAGATATCGCGCACGCGCAGGTTCGAGTACGGCGAGCCGGAGCGGTCCTTGCCCAGCCACGTATTCACCGCGTCCATCGCGCCGCTCGCGTCACGCGCGGCGTTCGCCGAATGGAACAGGAAGACACGGGTATCGGCCGGGGACAGATCGAGAGACATGTACACATCCTTTCAGGCGCTTGCTGATTCGTCGCAGGCGACGACCTCTGGTCATCGCGGGAAGGCTATGCGAGGTCACGACCGAGGTCGTACCCTGTACATGGCAGTATACGAGGGGCGATCCCGCCTTGCCGGGACCCTTGCCGCAGATCCGCTCCCGAACGGCGAGACGGCACGGCAGACAATCCCCGTCCACCTCGGGCGGAACGACGAGATGGAGAACAATTGAGCATGGGAATCCGGGTACTTGTTGTCGGCGCAGGCGGCCGTGAGCATGCGATCACGTGGAAGCTCGCTCGAAGCCAACGGGTCGATTCGATCATCTGCGCCCCTGGCAACCCGGGAATGGCTGCAATCGCCGAGTGCTTTCCCGTCCAGCCAATGGACATGACGGGCATATGCGACCTCGCGCAACGCGAGAACGTGGACCTTGTCGTCGTCGGCCCGGAAGATCCGCTCGCGGCCGGTCTCGCGGACGCCCTTATCGAGGCCGGTATCCCGGTCGCTGGCCCCACCGCCGCCGCAGCCCGCATCGAGGCGAGCAAGTCGTTCGCGAAAGAGATCATGGCCGCCGCGGGGGTTCCCACCGCACGCGCCATCACCGTGACCAACCGTGAGGACGGAGTTACGGCGATCCGGGAAATCGGCGGTGATGGGCCGGTTGTCGTGAAGGCGGACGGGCTTGCGGCGGGCAAGGGCGTCGTCGTCGCGAAGAGCGCCGATGAGGCGATCGCCACTCTCGACGCCTTCATGATCGACCGCGCGATGGGCGACGCCGGTGTCTCCGTCCTCATCGAGGAGTGCATGGAGGGCCCGGAGGTCTCGATTCTCTCCCTGACGGACGGCATAACCATCTATCCGCTCGCCCCGTCCTGCGACTACAAGCGTGCCTACAACAACGACGAAGGGCCGAACACCGGCGGCATGGGTGCCTACACGCCGACCCGTCTGGTCGACGACGCGATGTCGGACGAAATCCGGCAAACGATCCTCCAGCCGGTCATCGACGAGATGGCCCGGCGCGGCACGCCGATGCGCGGCGTTCTCTACGCCGGCCTGATGCTTACCCAGGACGGCCCGAAGGTCGTGGAGTTCAACTGCCGGTTCGGCGATCCGGAGACGCAGGTCGTCCTGCCCACCATGGAAGGCGATCTCGGGGAGTTGCTCGAGGCCGTCGCCAACGGCACATTGGCCGACGTCCAGCCCCCCACATCGAGCGGTGCGGCGGTCGGCGTCATCCTTGCATCGGGCGGGTACCCGGGCGCCTATCCCAAGGGGCTGCCCATCTCCGGGCTCGACCACCCGCATGACAACATCCTGGTCTTCCAGGCAGGCACCGATTTCGGAACCAACGGCGAAACCGTAACGTCCGGCGGACGCGTGCTGACCGTCGTCGGTCTGGGCGAATCCATCGCCGAGGCGCGTTTCCGCGCGTATTCCGCGGCAGACGGCATCATGTTCGATGGCGTCATGTACCGCGACGACATCGCGCTGCGGGAAGCATGATCGTACCGGGAGCCGACCATATGCGTCGGCTCCCGGTACACACCTCGCTTACGCCAGCCCCAGCCGCACGAGCCAGAGCATGCCGAGCATCGTCTGCGCATCGACCGCATCCGCGCCGCCAGGCGTGAGCATCTTCTGGATATCGGTCAGGGGCACCGGGAAGAGCTGGATCGGCTCGTCCTCATCGTCCTCCGACTCGATCTCGACGCAATCTTCCGCCAGGTAGATCGCGGTGACTTCCTTGGTGTATCCCGGGCTGATGTAGACCTTGCACAGCTCGCGTATCGTGCCGGCCTTGTAACCAGTCTCCTCGATCAACTCCCGCCTGGCGGTCGCCTCCGGGTCCTCGCCCTCGTCGATCAGCCCGGCGGGAAGCTCCAGCAGGTACTCGCCGGTCGAGTACCGAAACTGCCGGACAAACAACACCTTGCCGTCCGTCGTCACCGGAACGATCGCCGCCGAGCCCGGATGCTCTACCAGCTCGCGCTGCGCCTCCTTGCCTGACGGCGTGCGAACCTTGTCGACCCGGACCTTCAACAACGTGCCTTCGAACACCATCTCCGACGAGAGATGCTCGTCGTGGGGTAGATCCGGGGCGTCCTCATACGAATCGATAACCTGTGGCATGCACCTGTACTCCTGCTCGCGAACATTCGTCCATTGTGCCTGCGAATCATGCATGTTCCGGGCCGCGAGCACGAAAAAAGGGCACGGTCACCAGCCTGACCATTGCCCTTCTTCCGAGGAATATTCCTTTTCGTCAGTTTGGAGGCGCCAACCGGATTCGAACCGGTGATCAGGGTTTTGCAGACCCGTGCCTTACCACTTGGCTATGGCGCCGTCTCGCCGGCGAAGAGCCTATCGTAGGATAGCCTCGTTCGCCCTGCGGCAAGAGTGTACCACGACCGGCACGGGTTATTGGCGATACCTGACGCGCAAAATGGTCCGGAGCTTTTCCGGCGCCGCGCGGCGCAGATCGCTCAGGTAAATCTCCCGGTGCCCGAGAATCGGCTCGTGGCCCTTTTCCCTGATGAGATCGTGGATCCGGCCGATCGTTTCCGGCTCGGTCGTGAACGGCCCGACATGCAGCATCGTCGCGGCCGGTCCGCCCGGCACGACCTCGATCCGCACGTCGGCCAGCGGCGTCAGCGCCGGCTTCTTCTTCATCGCCGTCGCCCGCACGATGTCGAGCTCGTCGGCCGTGAGGTTATCCGGCTGGACGACCTGCATCGACCACTGGAGCTGCGCCCGCACCTCCGGATCCTCAGAGAACGGGATGCCCGGCAGGGTCCACTCCCCTTCCAGCGGCATCACCTTGATGTCGACCGGGGGATCCTGCTTCTTCCTGTGGGCCCTGATGCCCCAGGCGATGGTCATCAAGGCTTCAACGGCCGCCTTGTAATCCTCGGACACGGCCGGGTCACCGACGCCATCGAGCGCGATGACGGTAAGCTCCGGGACATCGACAAGCACCGGCGCTTTCGCGCCGGCGCTGTACAGATCCTTGTAATGAACGCGGAGATCGAGACGATCCGCCATGCTGGCCTACCCCTGGCTCAATCGCGGCCGCTGCTGCGCGACCACATTCGCCGCTGCCGACTGGCATTCCTGCTGCAGCGACTCACCGAGTCGAATGAGCGCCATTCCGAAGCGCGATCCGAACGCGCTTCGCCGTCGACTTGCCGCCATCGAGGCCGCAAGTCCCTCTTGACGCGCCTGAACAACTGAACCCATCGCGATTTCGTTAATCTGCAACATGCTCATGTATCTCCTGGCGGACAACCGGGCCGCCAAACGTCACTTCTTCGTGGGATCTGACAGTAGACTGTCGACCGGGGTAGGACGCGAACTGATAGACGAGATTCGTATGCGCGATCGTGTCTGCCGCCTTCACCGAAACGCCCGCCCAATCGATATCGTCCGTCGTGTGGCAATCGCTGACGAGCGTCATGTCGTAGCCTTCGGCCAGCGCGCGATGCGACGAGAAACGAATGCAGGCGTCCGTCTGGGCTCCGGCGATCACCACATGTGACACGCCCATCGACGACAACGTGTCCTCGAGAATGGTGTCCTCGAACGCGTCCTGATAGCGCTTCCGCACAATGACGTCGCCCTCGCGCGGTGGCAGCTCCGAAACGATCTGCCACGCGTCCGTATCCGGCACCAGCTCCTCGTCCTCGTGCTGGACGAAGATCACCGGCACGTTCTCCTCACGGGCCCGCTCGATGAGCGCCGCCGTGCGAGCCACCACGCCGTCGCGGTCATGCGCGTTCGCGATCACGCCGTTCTGCAGGTCGATAACGATCAGTGCCGAGGTGTTGCCGTCCCGAATCGTCGCCATACCGTTCCTTTCATCATCTCGAGGTCTTCAACCTGTCACCGGTTCCCATACATACATGTTAGGGATGAAGGGGGACAGTTCCCTTCCGTGTTCCGCGACCCATCAGGCCAGTTGCGGACGCTTCCGTGTCGGGATGGATCCCTGCGTGTTCGGGGTTACGGTCATGTCCCGCTGCAGCCGCTCACCGAGCCGGATCAGCAGCACTCCGATCGTGGACATCAGGCTTCCAGGATGCTGACTGGCCAGCATCATTCGCCGTACCGTCTCCTGGCGCGCCGCGACGATCGCGTTTGTCGTGTTCAGGTCCATGTGCATCATCTCGCCATCTTCCTCTCACTGCACATTCCGAACATCTGTACTAATTCGTACATCTGCAGGATATCGGCGAAGGGGGTCACATTCGTTCCGCCTTTCCGGACCAGCAGCGACGGGCGAAACCTCATCGAGAAGGTGCAGGAATCCATCACCAGGTCACTGGACAAATCGAACATCTGTACTAATATGTACGCTTGTAGAATATGAACAAACAGGGTCACAATCGTTCCGCCTTTCCCGATCTCCACGAAGGGTTTCCATGCTCGATACATCCCGACCTGCCAGCCGGATATTGACCGTGCTGGAGCTTCTTCAGGACCACCCGGGTATCACGGGTCCCCAGCTCGCGGAACGCCTGGATGTCAGCGGACGCACCGTCCGCCGCTATATCACGACGCTTCAGGACATGGGAGTACCGGTGGAGCCGACAACCGGGCGGCTGGGTGGCTATGCCCTCCGAGCCGGGTTTCGACTGCCGCCGCTGATGTTCAGCGCCGAGGAGGCGCTCGGGCTCGCCGTCGCCCTGCTCGCGACGCGGCCGACCCAGGACGCCGAGCTCCCGACTCCCGTCGCGAACGCGCTGGCGAAGATCGAGCGCGTGCTCCCGGCGGAGCTGAACGAGCGCATCGAGTCGATTCGTCAGAGCGTCGCGATCCCGGCCAGCACCGAATACAAGACGGATGCCTTCCCCAACCCGGCGATCCTCGCCCAGCTGGCCCAGGCCAACCTCATGGGACGGCGCGTCTGGTTCCGGTATGGCCGCCCGGATGGCGATGAGAGCGCCCGTGAGGTCGACCCGTACGGCATCGTCTCGATGTTCGGCCGGTGGTACCTGCACGGTTGGTGCTACCTGCGGAACGCGACCCGGACATTCCGTATCGACCGCATCCGACGCGTGGACATCCTTCCCCAGACGTTCAAATGCCCGGAAGGGCTGGATGTTATCAAGGCGGTCGAGGGCTCGCTGGCCCTCTCCTGGGCCGAGCACATGATCGAGGTGTGGATCGACGCGCCCATCGAGGAGGTTCGCGAAAACGTCCCGACCAATCTCCTCGTCCTCGAGGAGCTTCAGGGAAACAAGACCCGGCTCCGGTCCTCCGCCAGCAGCCTCGAATGGTTCGCCTGGCGCCTCGCGCAGATCCCCTTCCCGATGACCATCATCGAGCCGGAAGAGCTCAAGAGCGTCATGCAAAAGCACGCGGCGCACCTCAACGCCATCGTCGCGGCGAACCCGACCACCTGAGACGCCTATCCGTCTACCCAGAACCCCATCATCCCGACCAGGCGAACCGCAGGTTCGCGCGTGGAGGGATCTTTGTCTCGGCCTGAAACGATTCTCGCCACAACAAAGATTCCTCGACGCCAAGCCCCGCTTCGCGGGCCGTTTGGTCGGGATGACGGAGCAGGGTGAGTCCAGGGCAACCGGACCTGCCATTGCGCACGTCCGGCACCCCAATTCTTCCGTGCTAAAATCGGTGCGTCGCTCGTAATCGAAGATGCCCCTTGTCGTTCCCGGCCTCGCCGGGCGCTGCGGGCGATCCGGCTGGCGGCCACCGGCGACTGGGCCGCGCCACCCTGGCGTTGCGCTGCGGCAACGTACAGGCGAAGGAGCGTGCACCGATGCATGACCTCTCCCACTCCCCTACCGGCATGGTCCGGATCGCGGACTACCTTGTTGAACGGCTCATGGACAACGGCGTGGAGACCGCGTTCGGCGTTCCCGGCGATTTCGTCCTGCGGCTCTTCGAGCACATCGAGCAGGGCCCACTGGAGATGGTGAACACCTGCGACGAGCAGGGTGCCGGCTTCGCGGCCGATGCCTATGCGCGCATCCGGGGTCTCGGCGCCGTCTTCATCACCTGGGGCGTTGGCGGTCTGAAGATCGCCAATACCACCGCCCAGGCCTTCGCCGAGG